>ERZ891134.6-NODE-6-length-212297-cov-51.755482_pt1 | contig 212297 bp, 240 predicted proteins | sample MGYA00520888_ERZ891134 | MGnify/ENA primary metagenome ERZ891134 (study PRJEB32303, sample SAMEA104408692) | aquatic metagenome | biome: Brackish water; feature: Coastal; material: water | place: Baltic Sea | collected 2014-10-23 | depth 10 m ... | reverse complement strand
GATGAAGAGAGGACAGCGCTTTTATTGTCAATAAATGGTCTAGCTGCTGGACTTAGAAACACTGGCTGATAAGTCCCTAAGTTCGAAATGCATTTCATCTGGTGAAGTCCATGTTCCACCCCATGCGAAACCCCAAGAGTTAAAGATTTCAACAACTCTAGGAACATATCCTGATTTTGTATTTATATCAATAGCAATACCCCAGGCATGTCTTGAAATTGAACCCCCAGCATCAAAACGAGATATCCTTCTCGGCGCATAGCATCCACCGGAAGTTGTAAACTCTTCTCTAGAGAGTGTATCTGCAAGCCCTTCTGCTTTTATCTGATTTAATGCACCTCTTAGTGGTTCCCACATCAACCTATGGCAAGTCGTTCTGCCAATAATGGGCATACTTATTCTCTCTATATTTTCATTTCTCCACTTGGGTTCTGTAATTATCCATGTTCCATCTTTTTCTTTAATTTGAAAATCACCAAACATTTGTTTTACTAAAGCATTCGGTAGCACCCAATTTTTATTGGGCTTTGAATTTTTATTAGAAACCTTAATCTTGTCATATTTGATATTCCTATAGAACTCAATTAAATGATTCTCTGTAATTTTGTTATCCCATATAATTGCTTGAATATTTCTGTAGATTCCAAGATTGAAACCAGTTTTTTTATTAACAACTGCCTCAAACCAACCTAATTCTGAATCTGGAATGATATCTCCAACAACTATCTCCATGGGTTCTCCATTAAGTCCTACTAAGTGAATAATGTCGCCAATTTGAATAGAGTATAAATTTGCAGTTAGTTCTGAAATGATGATTAAGTCTTCGTTAATTTTTTCTGAGATTTTTTTCGTATATATGTATTTCACAAAATCTTTTTCAACAGTTTTTACTGAGATGCTATAGAGATAATCTTTTTTAGTCGTTAATTTTTCATTACCGTATTCATCCGTAATTTTTTCTAATCCAACATTAGCCCTTCCAATAAAACTTAAATTAGTATTTAGATTTTTTGCGCCCTGAATTATTTCATTTGTGACGCTGTAGAATAAACTTCCAGATTGAGATATTGTCATTGTCTCATAGTTATCTATTCTATTAGATTTTTGAACATCATTATCTTCATCAGCAAAGGCGATGGAGGGCGTCATAGACAGGAAAAAAATTACTGCAAATAAATATTTTTTCATAAAACAATATTACAGCATTTAAAAATAAGTAAAAAAACCTATTTCTGTGTAATTATTGAGAAAGAGTTTTCCAGAGTTATAGATTAAACCGTGGATTTATTATTATTAGGCTAGTTTAAAAAAATGGAGTTAATTTAATGAAAGCACTGACAAACTTTTTTAGTTCAGCAGCAACAAAACGTCCCGTCGTAACAATTTTAGTCGTACTTCTTCTTACTGGATTCTTCGGATACATGGCTACACAGGCCGAGGAGTTGAGCACAAGTTTTGGTGGAGAACTTGACACTCCTGAGATTCAGGCACAATCAAAATTAGGTGAGTATTTTGCATCTTCTGGAGGACAAAGCGTTTTCCAAGTAATTATGACTGGTGAGGATGTATTAACCGTAGATGGTTACAAAGCTTGGATTGAGATTCAACAAGTTGTTGCTACCAGTGAAATTTCAGAATATCTAATCACTCAACCTGGGCAGGGAGCTCTACAAGGATTTTTTGGTCCTATTGATTTTGCTAGAGCATTTAACCCAATGTTTAATATTAATCAAATGAATGACGATCAATTAAAACAAGCTTATAAAGCTGCTTCAGCACAAATGCCACCTGAATTTCAAGCTTTTGCATCAGCACTTCTCTCCGAAAACTATGATTCTGACACAGTTTCATCGACAGCTGGTTTGGCAATAATTACAATTGATTCTGCAAAAATTGCAGATGCTTTTGGTGGTAGTGATGGAGCTTTTATAGAACAACCACGAATGGAAGTACAATTAAGTGATGAATTATCAGCAATCTCTGAAAAATATGAATCAATTGATGTCAGTGGTTTCTCATTCGGAATTTTACTTGGTAATGATGGCGATGATTTTATCAGTGAAATAGGAGTACTTTTCGGTAAAGCATTCTTGATTATCTTAGGCGTACTTGCCTATATATTTTTTATTAGGCCCAGAAAAGGTTATGGCTTTTTTAAATCTTCAAGAAGAACTGTTAGTGATTTGCTTCTAAGTCTTGGAACTATATTACTTTCAATCAGCTGGATGCAAGGAATAGGTGCTTTACTTGGCCCTGGTTATTTGAATGTTATTGGTGCACCTAATCAGATATCCCAAATTGCCCCTATATTATTAATTGGTCTAGGAGTTGACTATGCAATCCATTTCACAGGGAGATACAGGGAAGAATTAGGCAATGGCCAATCAGTTAAAGATGCAACTACGAACACACTTAGCTCAGTTGGAATAGCTCTTTCACTCGCTACTTTGGCAACAATAGTTGGATTCCTTTCAAATGTTGTATCACCATTACCTGAATTTAAAGATTTTGGAATTACAGTATCCTTCGGTATCTTATTTGCATTATTGCTCGTAATGACATTTGTTCCAGCTATAAGATCATTATTAGATAAAAGAGCAGAAACAAAAGAATCAATCAGCAGAGAAGCATTCTCATCATCAGGTGAAAGTGTTCTAAATAAAATAGCTGGTGCTAGTTCAATCATACCCAAAAAGCTAAAACTAATTAGTGTTGCCTTGTTAATAGGAGTTTCTGGCTATGGGTATATTAGTTTTACAAATTTAGATACAGTCTTTAACTTTACTGATTTCCTACCAGAAGACGATCCAGTTGTAGCCACACTTGCAGTTTTGACCGATGAATTTGGTGGGGGTTTTGGAGAGACAACTTCTGTATTGCTTGAAGGAGAAAATCTAGCTACACCAGAGATTCATAATGCAATTATTGATGCAATTAATGACCTAGCCGGAGCAGATAATGTAGTCGTATTTGGTGAAAATGTAGCAAATGAATCAGTTGTAGCGTCTATTGGTTCAATGCTTTTACCACAAAATGCTTTACCAGGTTCACCTCCTCAAACTCCTGATATGGAACTTATTTCAGGACTTATGTCATATGGAGTTCAGGTAATGTCAGGAGAAGGACTGGATGCATTGAAGGTGTCTTCTACGGGTGACGTTGACTCCTTATACAAATTTTTACTTGTCTCCGATCCTGCAACTTTTTCAGGCTCCTTATTCTTAAATGAGGAAGAGGTATTTACGGCTCAGCAAATAAAAATAACTACATCAGCTGGTTCTGAGGGTTCCAGACAGTTAACTGAGGATATCTATGGAGCTTTTCAACCTGTAATCAACCTGGGAGTTGATGTAGCTGCTACAAATGACAGCATAGTTACAAACAGTGTTAGTGATTTAATTTCTGCATCACAATTTCAATCCTTAGTATTTGCAATTCTGTCCTCCATGATTTTTTTGATAATTTATTACTGGATAGATTTGAGAAGGCCATTTCTTGGCGTGGTAACTATTTTCCCAGTTATAGCAATAGTTATGGGTACTTACTTAGGAATGAATTTATTAGATATTCCTTTAAATCCGGTTACAGCCACATTGACTGGTATAGCAATTGGAATAGGTGTTCCTTTTGTTATTCACGTCACAAATAGATTTAGAGAAGCATTAAATAATGACTCAAATCCTGTTACAGCAATAACATCGACCTTAAAAACTACAGGAGGCTCATTATTTGGCTCTGCATTTACAACTATGGCGGGTTTTGGAATTCTCACAACTTCCACACTAAAACCGTTCCAGCAAATGGGACAAGTTGTACTAGTTTCTATAGGTTTTGCTTTAGTGGCATCTATTTTAATTCTCCCAACATTACTTGTTTTGTGGGCAAATTATCATAATAAAAAAACTGCTAAATCTTTGTAAATTAAGTTATTACTATTAGATGAGTGAATGTTGATAATTTATTAGATACTATTGATAAAATTTGTCCTCTCGAGGATGCATTTGAAGATGATAAAGTAGGCTTGCTGATTGGAGCTCGCGCTAATACAGTTTCCGGAATTGTAGTTAGTCATGATTTAGATTTAAGAACTTTACAGTACTGCAAAGAAAACCAAGTTAATACAGTTATTTCTTATCACCCAGCAACATATAGGAAATTTGATAATCTAAACGAAGACCTAATGCTTTCAAAATTATCTTTGGAATATTACAAAGAAAATATAAATGTAATTTCTATTCATACAGCCCAAGACGTATCTGATCATGGAAATGCAGATATCCTGGCAGGTTTATTTAATTTAAGGAATATTAAAAATTTTGGTCTTACTTTAAATGAAAGAGGTGTAGGAAGAATTGGAGAAATTGAGGAAAAAGATTCAGATTCTATGCAAAAGTTTGTCAAAGAGAAATTGAGAACAGAAATTATTAGAACGAATGATTATTTTAAATCACAAAAAAATATAAATACTATTGCACTAGTTCCTGGTTCAGGGACTCAATTTTTACAAGAAATTTTAGGTAAGGTAGATTTATTTATTACTGGTGATGTTTCTCACCACCATTTTTTATTAGCTGATGAGTATGAAATGGGAGTAATTCAACTAAACCATATCTCAACGGAAAAACCAGGGATGAAAATCTTTACGGAGAAACTTAATAAAATCCTAATGACAGAAATAGAATATTTATATAACGAATATTATGAATGAACCATTCTTGCTCAGCAACTTAATAGAACTTCAAGAAATTGATAATAAAATTTATAAAATTGAAAATGAAAAAAAGAGTAGCGAGAGTGTTGTTCGACTAATGTCGCTTGAGTCAGATTTTAAAGAATTAACTGAGAAGATTACTATCCAAAAAAATGAAATTCAAAACTATTACAAAGAAAAAGATACTATTTCCTTTTCAAGAACATCTATATCCCAAAAAATATTTGATATTAAAACAAAACTTGAAGATAAATCTTTAGATTCAAATGACTTATTGAACTATACGAAACAAAAAGAATCTAATGAGTCACAATTGTCACAACTGGATACAAAGCTCAATATATTAAATCGAAACAATCAGGATGAACTCGATGAAATAAAAAAATTAACTGAGTCCCTTAATGAAGTTAAAAGCGACTTGATCGAAATTTCAAAATTGGTTAAAAATGAGTGGCAATTGATTGATGAGAAATTGTCAGTGTTCGAAAGTGAAAAAAAAGAGTTAATATCAACTTTTCCTCAAAAAGTACAAGAACTTTACGATGATCTTAAATCTAGAGGTGTAGATGTAATTGCTGCTTATAGACTAGAAAATAATCAATGTGGGTGTTGTGGAGTAGATTTAACTAGTAGCGAACTAGATTCCATTTTTGACACTGAGTTTCAGCAGTGTCCTTATTGTGGTGGTATCTTAGTTTGAATCTCAACATTTATTGTGATGGAGCATCACGTTCAAATCCTGGAGATGCTTCTATTGGAGTTTCGATAGTCGAAAACAATTTAGAAAAAGCAACTATCTCTAAGAAAATTGGAATAGCAACTAATAACGTAGCAGAATATTTAGCTTTAATTGAAGGATTGAAGTACTGTGTTGACAATAAAGTTCAAAATGTAATATTTTATTTAGACTCCAATTTAGTAGTTGAACAAATTATGGGAAATTATAAAGTAAAGTCGGAGAACTTAAAAGAGCATTATGAAGAAGCTATAAATTTGATTTCTCATATCGAGAACTTTTCAATCCACCATATCTATAGAGAAAATAATAAAAGGGCTGATCAATTAGCTAACCAGGCTTTGGATAGCTAATGTTTTTTTGGTTTATAGGTACTGGAGTCTTAATATTTAAATCAGTTTTTAAAGATACTAAAGCAGATTTAAGATATCTAATTGTAGGACTTATATTTCTTGACATTTTAGACAGTTTGTTGTCAGTCAGCTTTATTGATAAAGAACCAAGGTTTATCACTCATTCGTTATTATTTTCAGTTTTGGTTATGTTTGTGATAATGATAATTTCTAAAAGAGCAACAATATTTAGAAAAAACTCACTCCTTTTCTCAATTGGTCTTTATTTACATTTATTGTTAGATTTCATGTGGCTCGATCAGACTAATTTCCTTTACCCCTTGCCATTCGAGTCAAGTGATAATTTTGTTAAACCTAGGTTAACCACAGCAATATTAGAGGTATTCGGAGTTACTTATTTGGCGTTTAAGTTAAAGTCTAAAAATTTAATTGAAAAATTTTTAACAGAGGGAATCATTTAGAAGTTTTAACTAACATGTTAAAACTTACTAATATTAAAAAAACTGCAAATGAGGTATTTAGAAACTCCTGTGGGAGTCTAAAAGCTAAATTACCTCCAATGATTGATCCAACAATTCCTGAAATTCCAACAATAGAACCTCGTTTTGCAAATTCTCGATCATTTCTAAGCTTTGTGTAAGCTGCAGTTAGAGCGGTAGGTACAGTAGTGATTAAAGAAAATCCTTGAGCTGTTAGATTTCCCAATCCTCCAAAAAAAATTAATAGCGGAATTCTTACAATTCCGCCACCAATCCCAAGTAGTCCAGAAAGTACACCTGAGAAGATGCCTATTAATAGATATAAGACGATATTTTCTTCATATTTAGATGAAAATCCTGTAGAAAAAATCATCCTGTATGAAACAACCAAAAGCAATACTGCAAAAATTCTTTGTAAAGTCTTTGTTTCTAGTGAAAAAGTCAACTTACTACCCAAGTATCCACCAATTATTCCGCCAATTATGAGATAAATTATGTAGATTGAAAAGGTTTGTCCATTTGAAATATATATGACACTACTAGTAGTTGCTACAAAAACTACTGCCATAGATGATATTCCAGTATTTATTTTGAAGTCTTGATTTGTAAAATATGTTAAGAGAGGAACAAATACTACACCGCCACCTATACCCAACACACCAGAAAGAAACCCTCCTAAAGAACCAATCAAAAATAAAGATAGCAATTTATTGTTTAAGTCTTGGCAGTAACTCTTTGCCCAGCAATTTTATAGTCTCTTCCTGATTAACAGATGAGATTTGAATTGTAACTATTTCTGACCCAAAGTCAGAAACTAAAGGTGAGTAAATATTTATTAACTCTTCAATACTTCCAGCTCTGGAAAATTTTGACATTATTTCTTCTTTTGGCAGTGAATCAGCTTGCTCCCTTAAAGCCTTAGGGTCAATTTCTTGTAATCGATTAGGTGCTCTGAGTCCTCTCCAAGATTTAAGGGATTCCCATGCATCTTCGTCATTTTCAGCAAACATTGTCCACCTGTAGGTATGAACTCTTAATTTTGACTTTCCAAGCTCATCAGTTTTTATTTTCGCTGGATTTATTACCCGTTCATAAGCATCCTCAGGATTTTTCACACTTATCATCAGGCCATCAGCATATTCTGCTGCTAGATTCGAAGATTTAGGTCCTCCGGCAGCTAGCCATATGGGAACATCTTTAAGTGGGGGAGAGTATAACTTAGCACCATAAGTTGAGTAAAACTCTCCTTCATAATCTAGCTTTTCACCATTTAACAGTCTTCTTATGATAATTAATGCCTCCTTCATTCTGGATGCTCTTTCATCATATTTTGGAAAACTGTAACCTAGTGGACCTTCATTCATATTTTCACCTGTTCCAACACCAAGGTGAAATGTAGATTTTGTTAACCTATCAATAGTTGCAGAAGCTTGAGCAACTACTCCTGGATGCATTCTCCAGAGTGGTGTGGTTACACCAGTACCTAAATCTAAATTAGGAGTGTTATTTGCTAGAGCTCCTAGTGTTGACCAAGTAAAATTCGAAGCTGAATAATCATCAACCCATGGATGAAAGTGTTCTGAAATTGTTACCATATCAAAACCAACTTCTTTTGCTAGCTTTGCGTGTTCAATTAATGTCTCAGGTTGCCATTGTTCTGATCCCAAGAAATAAGAAAATTTTGTCATTACATAAGGTTAACAAATAATGTAATTTAGGTGGGTGCCTCAAAAAGAGACACCCAGGTTTTATGAGACTATAAGCCGGATTCTGTTTACAAATTAATGTAAGATAATCATCCATCTTGTATATTTGTTACCAAATATATCTAGCTATCTACCCGCAATTTTTAGCCGAGCAAGCTAATTGCTACTTGATATTGCACTGAGAGGGGTTTACAAGCTAATTTAATTACTTAAATTACTGGTAGTCTCTTACACTACCTTTTCACCCTTACTTACCTTGATAAGCGGTATATTTTCTGTTGCACTTTCCGTCAATTACTTGCCTGGGAGTTACCCAGCTCTCTGCTCTATAGTGTCCGGACTTTCCTCGATAAATCGCGATTATCCATCTCAAGATAACTTTAGCTTACAATTTATTAGTTATGAATATAAAATTATTATTTCTTCAACGTCACTAAAAGACAACGGGCCAATATATTTCTTGATAATTTCCCCCTTTTTTATGATATGGGTTTCTGGGACACCGAATACACCAGAGTTAATGGCAAACTCGCTTTTATTGTCAATAAGATAAATTAAGTCTCCGTATCCATATTTATTTAAAAAATCTAATGAATTTGAAACATTATCTTGGAAACTGATTAAAACCACTTTTCCATTAAATGATTCAATCTGATTCAAGGAAATAAGCAAATCATGTTCTTCTATGCACTCCAAGCACCATGATGCCCAATAATTAATTATTAGAAATTCAGAATCTAAATTAGTTTCATTATCTGAATCAAGGTTTTGTAAGGAATTTATATTTAGATTTGTAATTTGTATTACTTCTTGGTTAATCCCTGTACTCGAACAGTAAGACAAAAGAAGAGAAATCAAAATAAGTCTAATTTTCATAATTTGAAATTATTTCCTCTAGTAAATTTCTATCATCTTCTGAAAGATTTTCAGAAAGGAGTAACTTACTTATTATTTCAAAGCCCTCTGATTTAGTAGATGGCTCTTGTAAATATAAAATTCCAAGATAAGTGTTAGATATTATAGACTCAGGATTAATAGAAATTGATTCATTCAAGTATTTAGTTGCTACCTCTGTGTTTCCAGATTCGTAAACCATCCAAGCTATTTGGGCGAGTGAGTAACTTTTTAATTCAACATCCGAGGAGTTTTCTGCAACATACATAAAATGAGGGAGGGCCATAGAGTAGTTAACTTCATCGAAATACCTATTTGCTAAAGCTATTCTCATTGGAAAAATATCTGGATTATCAGCAATTACAATCTCCATTTCTTCGTTACTTACATTATCAAGATCAGTATTTGTTCTAGTATATGTTTCAGAATTGTTATGTAGATTTATAAAGATTATTACAAAGAGACTAGTAATTCCTATTAGTGAGAAAAACCATTTATTCATTTTTTAACTTTTCTTACAAAAAATATTATAAAAATTACTGATATCAGCAGTGGAATAATTATAATTTCTATATTTTTATTCTGTGGATTGGTAATAATTCTCTCACCAAATCTGGATACCCAGTAATCATAAATTTCTTGATCGGATAAATTATTATTTATCTGTTCTTTCAACACGAATCTCATGTCATCGGCATACTCAGAAGGAGAGTCAAAAATAGTTTCACCCTGGCACACAGGGCATAATAGATTTTTACTCCATGTCTCAAATCTAGACTCATCATTTTCGTATAAAAAAGGTAAAAGGACCAGCGTTAATATTAAACTAACAAATATATATCTATTTTTCATTTTGTTTAACTTTTGGAATGAAGGATGTAGTACTAAGAGCTAGACCAATCCACATGATTAATATTCCATAATTTTTTCTAAAAATTAATTTAAAATTGTTACTATCAATAAATTTTATTGTTATATATGTGTCATATTCAACAGTTCTGAATATGGCGGGGGAACTTATAGCTTGCTGTGATGAGTTTTTAAAGATATTTAGCGAAGCATTTTTTATATTTCTATTTGAACTTATAGGTAAGTTGATAATATCTTTTTCTTCTCTAGATACCTCATAAGCTTTATCAATCGTGTAAGTTTTACCACCAAATTCAACAATGCTGTTTTCATTTACAATAAATTCACTAGAGTAACTTTGAGTGACATTCAATATCAAGCCAAGGCTAAATACTGCAATACCAATGTGAGCTAATTGTCCTGCCCAGTACGATCCCTTAATTCTTTTTTGTTTTATTTTAGGTATTAAATTTTTCACTCCAGCTATCAACAGACTCATTGCTCCAAAGACAGTTAATATGCCTAAATATTCAAAACGGTATGTATAAGTTATTATGATAGAAATAATTAAAGAAATATTTAAAGACAAGAGATTTTGTTGAAACCACTCATTAAAGTTAATATTTTTTTTACTCAGCCTAATTGAGAATATCATCATAAGAAGAAGAATGAGTAATAATGGTCCAATTAAAATATCAAAAAAACTTCTCCCAATGGTTAATTGCCTGTTGTAAAAATTTTCATAAAAAATTGGATAAACGGTACCTATAAAAATAATTAAAGCTGATACAAAAAGAAGTATATTATTGGCAATAAAAAATCCAGACTTGCCAAAAAGATTGCCTAATTTTTTTGATGTAGAAAAATACTCAATATTTTTAGATCCTGTATAAACGAAAAACAAAGTAAAAATTGCTAGTCCAGATAAAAGAAATACTCCAATATTTCCATTTGAGAAAGCATGAACAGAAATTAATACACCTGAACGGGTTATAAATGTACCAAAAATTGTCGATAAAAACATCAAACCACCAAGAACATAGTTCCAATTCAAAAGAGTTGATTCATTTAATTGAGCTTTTGAAGAATGTAAAAAAGCTGTTGCAAGGAGCCAGGGTATGAATGATACATTTTCAACTGGGTCCCATGCCCAATAACCACCCCATCCAAGAACTTCATACGACCATGCTGCTCCAAGAGCTATACCTGCTGTTAAAAATAACCAAGGATAAAAGGTTGAGTCTGCGGCAAGTTGCACCCATCTACTATCTGTATCTTTCTGAAAAAGGTAGCTAGTTGTAATCACAAAAGGGAGAACTAGTCCTATATATCCAAGATATAAAATTGGAGGATGGATAGCCATAAGGGGATGGTTTTGTAGTAATGGATTTGGGCCTCGACCTTGTGAAGAAGATACAAGATCTTGAAAAGGTAAAAGTGATGAAGACTCACATCCAATTGATGATAATTCTATACAACCTGAGAATGGTGAGGAGCTAAAAATTGTATAACTTGTAAAAAATATAATTATTGATGTAAATATTTTAATATCTATATTTTCTCCACTCTTTTTGTAGTACCTTAAATAAACTAAAAAATAACATGCAAGGATAAGATTCCATAAAAGTATAGACCCGTCTAAAGAACCCCATAAAGAAGCAAACTTATAAACTGGGGGAGTTGTAGTTGCTGAGTAATTAGCTATATAGTTTAAAGAAAAATCATTTATAAATAATCCAATTTCCAACAAGCAAAATAATAGAAAATTAATTAGCAAATTAAATCTAACCATTAAATTAATTCGGAATTTATTATTCGAAAAAAATAAAATTAAAAGATTGAGTAGACATATCCAACTCAATATAAGGCCAATAGTAGAAATCATTTTGTATAATTTTCAACGTCATAGGCCTCACCATCTTCAGAAATATATTCGTTATCGTGTTTTACTAACATGTCGTCTGAATAGAATATTTCATTTTCAAAATACCCATCAAGTATAACTCCCATTTCTTCCTGAAATAGGTCGGGGATATAGCCATCAAAAATTATCACAATATCAAAATTTCCATCTGTAATAGTAAAGTTTGTCTGAGCATTTCGAGTTTTAGATATTGACTCACTCACGACAAAACCTCCAAGCTTTAATCTTTCAGATTTAGATATGTCAACATTCTCGATAGCCTCACTGGTTGTATAGTAAAAAATTGTATTATTTGATGCTATTCGCACACTAGCAAATGTTATTAGGGAGATGCCTAAAAAAATAAATATAAAATTTTTATTCACTTGTCTAAATTTTAACTCTGTTCTTTGGATTCAAGTAATCATTCCATAATTTCTCAGATGTTGAATTAAACTTTTTCAGTAATGAAAAGTGAACTATAGTTACTAAAACAAGAGATATCAAGAGAGTAGTAAGAATGTCTGAGGACATGGGAGCACTCCCTGTTGAGATTGTTTCTTGACTTAGTATAGATGCCTGTTGATGAACTGATCTCCACCAAATAACACTAAAATGTAAAATTGGTAATTGTATAATTCCAAATATACCTATGAATGAAGAGTTTTTGGCAGTTTTATCTAAATCATAACTAAAACTTCGAGAAACTAAATATCCCATGTAAACAAGAAGGAGTATTGCTGTTAAGTTAAGTCTTGCATCTCCCCAAACCCACCATGTTCCCCAAGTTGCTTTTCCCCAAGCAGAACCAGAAACAAGGGTCACTATTGTGAAAACAACTCCAGATTTAGCATTTGAAAGGGCGAGGCTATCGTATTTATGATCTCTTTTTAACAAGTACAACAAAGAGTAAACAAATGTTAAAGAGTAACCCAAGTATGCTATCCAGACTGTCGGAACATGAACATAGAGTAATTTTGAGGACATTCCTTGAGTCACATCATAAGGACCAAATAGTACTATCAAAGTCCATAAAATTGTAGAGCCATAAAAAATCATTTGAAATCTCTCTGTAAAAACCAGTTTGTAAATGAAAAAACTAACAAAGTTATTCCTAAATACATTACTAAATAAATATTAGTTAAATTTGGGTTTATACCTAACCAGATAGGGGCAACTAAAAATGAAAGAGACATTAAAATAGGAACCATTAATATGAATTGGACAAATCTACTCTCAAAGCTGGTAAACATTTGAAAAAACAAGTTTGTCATTATTGAATTTACTGAAAAGAAGATAACTGATATACCAAAATAAATTAAATGGTTTTGAATTCCAGTATTTGTAAATATTGAAAATAAACTAATTAAAATTATTGCTTGTGGAAGAAAAATAACAAATTCCGATATCGTTTTTGAAATAAAGAAATCTTTTCTAGCAATGTCCCCAAAATTTAATTCCCTCATTAATTTTTTTTGGCTCAATGGATTTCTTATTGAAAATAAAGTCGCGAATACGATTAGAAATAGTAATTGAGTAATAGTAAAGAAGTTGTCGTCAATAATGTATCTATTTTCAGATAAGATTGGGAATACCAAAACAAGAACAGCCATAGTAGGAGTTATGATGAATAGAGAAGTATTGTTTCTATACTCACCAAGAATTTCTTTTTTAACTATGTAATAATTATTAAACATTTAAATTAATTGTTTCATAGTCACTTTTGAATAGGTTTAAAGATTCTTGAGAAGACAAAATAGTACTTCGAGTATCATTCGATCTTTTTTCCAATAATTGTATAAGTAATTGGGAGCCATCTTTGTCAAGATAATTTAAAGGTTCGTCTATGCACAGAATTTCTGGATTAATAAGATGAGCAATAGCAAGTTCAGATCTCTTAATCATTCCGCTAGAGAATTTCTGTATTAAGTCTTCTTTAAAATGATTCATACCATAATCAGAGAGAACCTTATCAACACTATCTACTGAAACACTATTTTTTGTTAAATATAAACAATTTTCAATCAAAGTTAAGTTTTCAATTAAAGTGTACTCACTTGAAATTTCCAATATTCGTAAATTTTTAAACTCAAATTTTGAATCAAACTTATTACCTTGGAAGTTATTAGAGATAAAGTTTAATAAAGTCGATTTACCTGCTCCGTTTCGACCTATGACTTCGTAGTCTTTATTGTCATAAAGAGACAGTGCAAGGTTTTTTATAACAATACTGTTTCCATAACCAAGAGTTAAGTTTTTCGCTGATAAGTAATTAATGCTCACAAGATTATTGTATTGAAGATAGTTTTTTATAAACTTCAAAAGTAGTCATTACGTCATCTCTTGCTGTATGCGTTGGGCTAATTACATTAAAGTAATCGGCTAGAGTTTTGAGTTTATGATTTTTAACTTTGTCTCCAAGTACTACTCTGCTGATATTAAGGGTATCTATAGTATCATTTGGCAGCTCTTGTTCTAAAAAATGATTTAGAAATTTTAAATCAAAGTTATCAATATTGTGTCCCATTAAAGTAGTTCCTTTAATAAATTCAAGAATTGTAACTACTTCATCACCAAAAGTGGGAGAGCTCTCTACATTTTTATCATTAATTCCATGTATGTGTGAGTTTGAAATTGTTGAATTTGGTTTAAACAATGAGTAATACTCATCAATAATTTCGTAATTTTGGACCTTTAAAATAAATAATTCAATTATTTCTGAAGGTCCAGGCTCAAAACCTGTAGTTTCAATATCAAGAACACAAATAGGGGCAGTCATAATTCTTACCTTAATAGTTCCCACATTGAGATTGCAGCTGCGGTTGACGCATTTATTGAATCGACATCGTTTAAGGATTCAATTTTTAATTTAACACAGTCAGTATTCAACCATTTATCTGAAATACCATATTGTTCTGAGCCGATTACTAATGCGAAATTTTCTTTTGCTTTAAAATCTTTAAGAAGATACTCAGAGTCTGGATCCATTAAGATTATCTGATAACTATTAATATTTAACAAATCTATTATATTGCTAGTTGTGTCACTGATTAAGTTCATAGTAAACATGTGACCGATCGAAGCTCGTATCACATTCGGATTATAAAAATCTGTAATTTCATCACTACAAAAAACATTTTCCACCCCTAGAGACTTAGCTGTTCTTATCATTGTTCCAAGGTTTCCAGGTTTTTCTATCTGATCAGCTATTAAAACAGGTCCGTTCAAGACGTCGTCACTGCTAGTTAGATTTTTCTGTATGAATAGAGACAGTATCCCATCAGGTCTATCTCTATATGAAATTGCTTGGAATACTTTTTTTGTAAGGGTCACAATTCTTATTCCTTTTTTATTAAAAGAGTTAATTAAGGTGTAGTTATTATTCCCAACAAAAAGTTCTTCACAAATATATAGCGTGTCAATTTCGTAATCAGAAGAGATTAAAGATTTATTTTCTCTATATCCTTCAGCAAGTGATTTATTTTCTGATTTTCTAATTTTATTTTTTGATAAAGATATAAGGAACTTTAACTCCGGATTCACTAGAGAGCTTATAGATTTATTTGCTGAAATATTCATTATGTGTCAACTTTCTTTTTTTTGAGCTTTTTTTTTCGACATCGATGTCTTTTTCTAAACCAGCTGTTATGAATCCTAATAATAAATATTCGCTAGGTATAGATAGATGTTTTTTAATTTTATCCTTAGCTATATTGTGGGAACCTAAAAATCCACTTTTTAAACCAGTTTCCTCTATTAACAACATACAGTTCATCATGGCTGCACCCGCATCGACATACCAGTATGGTATTTCCCATTCCTTTGAATTCGTTGAGGTATTTTTGTCAATCTGCATGTATCTTTTGTGATAAGCTTCTTCATTTATAACTATCAAAAACAAAGATAATGAATTTGAAATCCATTTATCATAACCTTTTTCAACATATGTATCTTCATTTGAATATTTAGCAATTTGTAAAATATTCTTTTTCTCTGAAATATGTATGATTTCAATTCCTCTAGAAAATCCAGCAGTGGGTATTTTTATGGCATATTCAGGAATAGTTTTTAATGCAGGAAATTTCTTATTTGTTTCAATGTATTTTCTTACAATTTTTCTCTTATTTAGTAATGATTGAAGATAGGTTTCTTCATTTTGCATGATTATTTTGTTTGAATAGATTCCAGAACAGTATCACCAACTTCACTTGTTGATAGCCCCATTTTACCCGCAGAAAGAGAATCTAATTTTTGAGCAGTTTCAATAATTGCATCTTCAATATCTTTACCATATTTTTCTTCACCTAATTGGGTTAACATCATCGATGCTGCTGCAATACAAGCTAGGGGATTAATCACATTCTTCCCTGTGTATTTAGGAGCTGATCCACCTATAGGTTCAAACATAGAGACACCATTAGGATTAATGTTTCCTCCAGCAGCTATCCCCATACCACCTTGTATCATGGCACCTAAATCAGTAATAATATCGCCAAACATATTGTCTGTAACAATGACGTCAAACCATTCAGGATTTTTAACCATCCACATACATACGGCATCAACATGTCCGTAATCTGTTTCAATTTCTGGATAGTCCTTGGCTATGTCATAAAATATTCGCTCCCATAAATCGTGCGCATAAGTCAATACATTCGTTTTTGCACAAAGAGTAATTTTCTTTCTATTATTATTTCGAGCATATTCAAAAGCGTACAAAATGCATCTATGGATTGCTTTATAAGTATTAATTGATTCTTGAGTAGCTACTTCACTTTCAGTCCCATAGTGAATGTAACCTCCGGCACCCGCATAGAGCCCTTCAGTATTTTCTCTTACAACTGTAAAGTTAATATCTTCTGGTCCTTTGTTTGCTAGGGGAGTTTCTACACCAGGATACAAAACAACAGGACGAAGGTTAATGTATTGGTCAAATTCTTTTCTTAATTTTAATAAAATTCCCTGTTCAAGTATTCCTGGTTTGACTTCAGGATGTCCAATAGCTCCAAGAAGAATTGAATCACTGCTTCCAAGCTGACTTATATCTTCTTCTGTAACAAGTTTTTTAGATTTTAAATATCTATCACCACCTAAATCATTTTCAGTAAAAGTAAAATTTACTCCGTAAGCTGATTGAGTTTTTTCAAGAATTTTAACAGCTTCAATTAGAACTTCTGGGCCGGTGCCATCTCCACCTAAAAGAGAAATATTATAATTTTTCATTATCGATTAAGAGCATTTAGAAAAGATTCAACTGAACCCTGTACAACATCAGTTGAAACTGCTCTTCCTTGTTTTAAATTATGACCATCATTAATTATGGTTACTATTTCAGCCGTTGCATCTGCACCTTTAGTAATGCTTTCTACTCTGTAGTCAATTAGCGTTGCATCAGTTTTTAGTATTTTCTTTACTGCTGTAAATGCTGCGTGGATCATTCCATCTCCTTCGGCTTCTTCGGTTAATTCTTTACCTTGAACACTAAGGGTAACACTTGCCGAAGCATACTGATCTTTACTGTTTACAGATACGGATACAAGTTTGACTTCAGATTGAGAAGTTTCAACCTGTCCAACAATTGCACGAAGTTCGTTTTCAACAATTTCACCCTTTCGATCTGCAAGTTTTTTAAAAGTATCGAAACTTGAGTTAAACGCTTCATCGCCTAGGACTATATTTAATTTATCCAAAGCATCTTTAAACCCCGCTCTTCCAGAGTGTTTACCAAGAATTATTTTAGCCTCTTGTCCGACAGAATCTGGTGACATGATTTCGTAAGTCATACTATTTCTTAAATATCCATGTTGATGGATGCCTGATTCATGACTAAAAGCATTTTTCCCAACAACAGCTTTATTATATTGAACAGGATAACCAGTTAGCTTTGATACTAATCTGGAGGTTTCTAAAATTTCAGTTGTTTCGGCGTTTATTTCTACACCATACTGATCCTGCCTTGTTTTAACTGCCATTATTATTTCTTCTGTAGATGTGTTACCTGCTCTTTCACCAATACCGTTAATAGCTCCCTCTATCTGTCTAGCTCCAGCTTTTATAGCAGTTAATGAGTTCGCAACAGCAAGTCCAAGATCGTTATGGCAATGAGTTGAGATTATAATATCCTCATTTTTACCCTTAACTTCATCGTATACACTCTTAAGAAGCTCTAAATAATCTGAGGGAGTAGCATAGCCAACTGTATCAGGAACGTTTATTGTTGTTGCACCTTCTTGAACGGCTACTTTGAGAATTTCTACAAGAAATTCTTTGTCTGTCCTAGTTGCATCCTGGGCTGAGAATTCGATATCATCACAAAGTTTTTTTGCGTATCTGACTGATTCTTTTGCATCCTGTAGCACTTCTTCTTTAGACTTTCTTAACATATGTTCCATGTGGATATCTGAAGTAGAGGTAAAAACATGAATTCTTGATTTTTTTGCAACTTTGATTGATTCCCATGCTTTTTCAATATCGTCAGGAACACATCTAGCTAGTGAAGCGATTTTAGAGTTCTTTATATTTTTTGCAATTAAATTTACGCCTTCCCAGTCTCCTGGTGATGAAGCTGCGAACCCTGCTTCAATTACATCAACTTTTAATTTTTCTAATTGTTGAGCAATTAAGAGTTTTTCAGAAGGAGTTAAGGCTATACCGGGACTTTGCTCGCCATCCCTCAAGGTCGTATCAAAAATAATTAATTGGTCATCGCTCATTTATCTTTTTTTACATCCTTTGCACTTAAGAAGGGCATCATAGACCTTAATTCTTTTCCAACTTCCTCAATTTGATGTTTTGATGCTTCTTCTCTTTTTTGGTTCAAAAATGGCGAACCTTCTCTTGATTGTGCCATAAATTCTTTTGCAAAGGAGCCCGACTGAATTTCCTCCAAAACTTTCTTCATTTCTTGTTTAGTATCTTCGTTCACTATTCTGGGTCCTCTTGAGAAATCACCATATTCAGCAGTATCTGAAATAGAATGTCTCATCCACTCAAAACCACCTTCATACATAAGATCAACAATTAGCTTAACTTCATGGAGTGTTTCAAAATATGCACTTTCAGGTTGGTAGCCAGCTTCAACCAGTGTTTCAAAACCATTCTTAATTAATTCTGTAAGACCACCGCAGAGAACCACTTGTTCACCAAATAAATCAGTTTCAGTCTCTTCCTTAAAAGTAGTATTTAAAACCCCAGCTCGGCCTCCACCAATTGCAGAAGCATAAGATAGTGCTAATTCATGAGTATTTCCATTTGTATCATTTTCAACAGCTACTAAACATGGCATACCTGAGCCTTCTTCGTAAGTTCTTCTCAAAAGATGTCCTGGTCCTTTTGGAGCAACCATAGCTATTGAGATATCTTCTCTAGGTTTGATTTCATTAAAATGGATATTGAAACCATGAGCAAATAATAAAGTTGAATTCTCTTTCATTAAAGGAGCAATATTTTCATTATAAACATCTGCCATTAGTTGATCGGGGAGTAGGAGCATGATAACTTCAGAATTTGAAACTGCATCCTCAACAGTTGCTACATTAAGACCCATTTCTTTTGCTCTGTTAAAAGTTTCGGATGTATTTCTTAAGCCAACAATAACATTTACTCCAGAATCATGAAGATTCAGTGCATGAGCATGTCCTTGACTTCCAAAACCAATAACAGCAACACTTTTTTCCATGATTAAGCTTTTATTAATTTGGTCATCATAAATAATTTTTGTTTCCATTTACTTTCTCCTTCTTATAAATTAGATTGTATAGCGATTCTGCCACCACGTATCATTTCAATAATGCCATATGGCTTTAAGAGGTTTTCAAACTTTTTTAGTTCCTTAGAAGTTCCTGTAAGTTCGAACACTGCATAGTCTTGGCCTACGTCAACAGATTTAGCACCAGACAAATTAGCTTTCTCTATAACAGATGTTTGGGAGTCTTTGTTTATCGAAACTTTCATCAGCAAAACTTCTGATTCAATAGTATTGGCAGGATCAAGCTCAACTATTTTTATTACATTTATTAATTTGTTTAATTGTTTTTTAACCTGCTCTACTGATTCAAGTTCTGTAACAATTGTCATTTTCGACCTACCTTCTATATTGGTAGGTCCCACAGAAAGAGAATTAATGTTAAATCCTCTTCTAGAAATTGTTGATGAAATTCTAGCCAACACACCAGGTTTATCTTCAACTAAAACACTTAGTATTCTTTCGCTCATAACTTTTTTAAATCCTCTTCACTTAAAATTATTACATCATTACTACCACCTGCAGGAACCATTGGAAAGACCATATCATCGGGGTCAACAACACAGTCAACAAGTACGGGTTTATCGTTTATTTCCAACATTTTTTGAAATACATCTTTAACATCAGATTTTTGTTCCATCCTGAGACCAACTGCCCCCATAGCCTCTGCAAGTTTTACATAATCAGGTGTGTGATGTGTCAGTTCTGATGCAGAAAAGCGATTATTGTAAAATATTTTTTGCCACTGTCTAACCATCCCATGATTACCGTTATTAAATACGACTATTTTAAGAGGTATATTCTCTGTCGAGGCAGTTATTAATTCTTGGCATGTCATCTGGAAACAGCCGTCACCATCTAATGCAAGAACTTGTTTATCTGGGAATGCAGCCTTAGCACCAATAGCAGCAGGTAAAGAATAGCCCATAGTACCTAATCCACCTGAATTTAACCAAGTATTAGGCTTTGTAAATTTCCAATGTTGAGATATCCACATTTGGTGTTGACCTACTCCCGACACAACAATCGAATCTTCATCGGACATCTTTTGTAATTCCTCAAGTACATAAGGGACTTTGAGGGGCCCTTTATCTTCTTGCTTATAATTTAGAGGGTATTCCTCTTTCATAGTATTTATTTCTTGAATCCAATCAGATGTTTCAAGTTCAGCATCGCCAAGTTTTTCTATTATCCCTTTTATAACACTTTTAGCATCTCCAACTATTGGAACTTCAGCATCTCTTACTTTCCCAATTTCGGCTGGGTCAATATCTGCGTGGATAACTTTTGCATTCTGTGCAAAGAAATTTGGATTAGCAGTAACACGATCATCAAATCGAACACCAATTGCAATTAGTAAATCTGAATTTTGTATTGAAGTTGTTGCTGTGTAGTTGCCATGCATACCCGGCATCCCAAGACACAAATCATCACCATCTGGAAATGCTCCTCTTCCCATTAGGGTAGTTACTACTGGTATATTAAATTTTTTTGCGAGGTCGAATAGCTCAATGTTAGCTTTCGAATGAATGATACCTCCACCTACATAAAGAAGTGGTTTTTTAGATTCTTTGATTAGATCTACTGCTTGTTGAATCATCTTTGGGTTTGCTTCAAGCGTAGGTTTGTATCCTGGTAAATCTAATAGCTTAGGTTCTATCCATTCAGCTTTTTCATTTAGGATATCTTTAGGAATATCTACTAGAACAGGACCAGGTCTGCCAGTTGTTGCAATATGCTTAGCTTCGAGTAATACTTGTGGAATTTCACTCGCTTTTGTAATTAAGTAGTTATGTTTTGTCGCTGCCATTGTTAAACCTACTGTAAAAGCTTCTTGGAATGCATCATTTCCTATAGCCTCAGTTGCAACTTGGCCGGTTATTGCTAAAAGGGGAGTAGAGTCCATCAAAGCGTTATTTAATGATGTAATTAAGTTTGTTGCTCCGGGTCCAGAAGTTGCTATGACTACCCCTAACTCACCAGTTGCCTGGGCGTATCCTTCGGCCATATGACCAGAACCTTGTTCATGCCTTGCAAGAATATGCCTAATTGGACTGTCATAAAGAGGGTCGTATGCAGGCAATATTGCACCACCAGGCACACCAAATATAGTCGAGACTTCTAAATGCTCCAGACCTCTTACTACCAGCTCAGCACCAGTTAATAATTCATTTTTCATAGTATCCTTAAAAAAAAACCTCCCTTTTTTTGGGAGGCGCTCAACACAAAAAAGTGAGCGCTAAGTAAGCACTAGCACTAATAATGTAATGAAGACATATAGTTTTTTCATTAAACCTAACTATAGTTAAAGCTGATAAAAATGAAAGAAAAAAACCTATTTAATTATCTAAAATTTCACAAACTCGAAGTTCCAAAAGAGATAAAAATATCAGTAGTTCCCCTACCTTCTTTAATAGATAAATCATTAGAAATCCAAAGGGTAAAAAGTGAAAAGAAACATGCAAATATGAAATTTACATTTTCAAATCCTAATTATTCAGGTTTAGGTGATAAATTTGAATGGGCGAAATCATGTATTGTAATTTCTTATAATTACACACCTCAAAAAGCAAATAATCATTCTTATAAACCAGGTGAAGGCGCTATTGCTCTTTTTGCTTCTGAAGACCATTACGAGCTCCTAGGAAAGTTTATAAATGGATTAGCGAAGTTATTTAACAGTGATGGAGTTAAAACCCAGCAATTTATTGATAGCCCCCAACATTACGATAGAATCTTTTTTAATGCATCAGGATTAGGATGGCAAGGAAAAAGCACTATGATGCTTTCACCTGGAGTAGGCCCTTGGCAATTAATTGGAAATTTATACATCTCAGAAAAATTTGAACCAACTAAAAAAAAAGATTATTCATGCGGCTCGTGTAATCTATGTCAAATTTCTTGCCCTACTGGAGCTCTTGATGAAGAATACGTTCTAGATTCAAATAAATGCATCTCTTATTGGTTACAATCACACGAGATAATCCCTCATGAAATGAGAATTAATATTGGAAATAGATTTTATGGATGCGACGAATGCCTAACTTCATGCCCACCAGGCCAGACTAAAGACTTTAATATAGAGATGACAAGTATAGTAGATCTAAAAAAAATAATAATTATGCCAAACGATGAATTATTAAATTTATATACATGGTTCTATATTCCAAAAATGAATGGAGATTATTTAAAAAGAAATGCACTAATAGCTTTAGCAAACAATCCTGATAGTTCGACTGTAGATTTTATATTTGAACTTTTAAAATCCGAATCAGAGATTATTAGATTTTATGCAATATGGGCAATTTGGAAGTTAAAAAAAATTAATGATATAGCAAAATATTATGATGTACGTCTTGAAAGAAGCAAACTAGTTAAAGATGAATATCTAAGGCTTATAAAGTGATTTAATCAAACAAATAATCTATTCTTAATCTATGACTAAATATTCTGATGATGTAACTCAAGGACCGGGAAGGTCTGCTGCAAGAGCAATGTTAAGAGCTGTGGGGCTGAAAGATGAAGACTTTAATAAATTCCAGGTAGGGATTGTTTCTGCAGGAAATGAAGTAACGCCTTGCAATGTCACTGGACCCGAACTTTCTCTTAAAGCAAAAACTGGAGTAAATGGTCCTGACTCTGCGGGACTAATATTTTCTACTATTGCAGTATCCGATGGAATTTCAATGGGACATGAAGGGATGAGGGCATCATTGGTTTCTCGTGAGGTAATCGCAGACTCTGTAGAACTCGTCATGCATGCAGAAAGATTCGATGGAATGGTGACAATTGCTGGTTGTGATAAATCTCTTCCAGGAATGTTAATGGCTGCGGCAAGAATAAATAGACCTTCCATCTTTCTTTATGGAGGCAGCAGCCTTCCTGGTTCCTACAAAGGTAAAGATATTTCAATAGTGGACGTTTTTGAAGGCATTGGGGCTATGGAAAAAGGTTTAATTACTGAAGAGGAGTTGTACGAAATCGAGTGTGCAGCTTGTCCGGGTCAGGGTTCATGTGCGGGCATGTTTACAGCTAATACAATGGCATCTGTAGGAGAAGCTATTGGAATGAGTTTGCCAGGTACAGCTGCTTTACCCGCTGAAGACTCCAGGCTGCGAATTGAGGCTGAAAGAACAGGAAAGCAATTAAATTATTTACTCAAAAATGATATAAAACCTAGAGATATCATGACGCTCCAGGCATTTAAAAATGCAGTAACTACAGTTTTGGCTCTCGGAGGTAGCACTAACGCAGTCCTTCATTTGATGGCTATTGCATATGAGGCGGAGGTTAATTTAACTTTAGATACTTTTGATCAATTAGGAAAAACTGTTCCACACCTTGCTGACATGAAACCATTCGGACAATACCACATGGTAGATTTGGACAACATAGGAGGAGTTCCAGTTGTTTCCAAGATACTTCTAGAAAATAAATTAATTGATGGGAATTGTTTAACTGTAACGGGAAAAACTGTTGGAGAAAATTTGGAAAAAATTGAAATACCCTCGAATCAAAATGTTGTGTCTTTCCCTGATAATCCAATTTCAAAAGAGGGGGGTATAGCAATATTGAAAGGGTCATTATCTCCGAATGGTTCTGTAGTTAAGGTAGCCGGAATAGATATAGATATATTTAAAGGTCCTGCAAACGTTTTTGAAAGCGAGCAAGAAGCACTTGATGCATTATTTAATAATAAAATTCAAAAAGGTGAAGTAATTGTAATTCGAAATGAAGGCCCTAAAGGTGGTCCAGGTATGAGAGAAATGTTGCAAATAACTGCAGCAATTAAAGGAGCAGGTTTAGGAAAAGATGTTCTATTGATTACAGATGGAAGATTTTCTGGTGGAACTACAGGCTTATGCATAGGACATGTAGCTCCTGAAAGTGTAGACGGTGGCCCTATTTCTGTCTGCCAAAATGGAGATGAAATTGAATTAAATCTTTCAAAAAGAGAATTAAACCTTAATATTGACCAAGAAGAAAAAAGTTTAAGAATGAAGAACTATAAACTTCCAAAACCTAGGTATACATCCGGGGTCCTAAATAAATACTCAAAACTTGTAAAAGGGGCAGATAAAGGGGCTGTGACAGGATAGTTGAATGTTATTCATTTCTGACGTTCATCACGGATTGGCTTCAATAAATAATCTTCCAAAAGTTAATGAACCCGTAGTTATCTTGGGAGATTTAATTAATTGGATTGATTACAGAACAGGTGAAGGAATTGCACAAGATGTATTTGGAAAAGAAATAGTTACTAAATTAGTTCAACTTAGAAAAGATCACAATTTTAAAGATCGAAAAAAGCTTTGGTCCTCTATGTTTGAAAAAGATTCAGAAATTGTACAACAAAAACTAGAGTTAGCAATTTTTAAGCAATACAAAGAAGTATTTGAGGCACTCAAAAATTATGAAGTATGGATTATTCCAGGAAATGTGGATTCAGAAGAAATAATTAAAGAGACTATGAAAAGTAACGTTAGCTATGTAGATGGAGAAGTTCTAGAATATAAAAAATTAAAAATTGGTTTTGCTGGAGGAGGGGTGCCAACACCTATAAATGCTAGGGGTGAAATTTCTGAGCAATCTTTTTCTTTAAAGCTAAACAACTTAGGTCAAGTAGACATAATTTGCACCCATGCACCCCCTCTTATTAGTGAGCTTATAACTGATGTTATAACGAATAAGAAGGAGCAAGGTTGGGAAAGTCTTGCAGAGTATATTTCCAGAACTCGCCCTAAATATTCTATTTTTGGAGATGTTCATCAACCTCAAGCATCTAGGTGGAAATTAGGTCATACAGAGTGTATTAATGTTGGATATTTTAGAGCTAATAGCAATTATTTAGAATTATCATCATTGTTGTAATGAATATTCTATCTTTTGATGTTGGCGGAACCACTATAAAGTATGGATTAGTTAATCAAGACTTTGAAGTTCTTTCTAAAGGGAGTATTGAAACTCCTGATAATGAAAATAATTTTTTAAATATCATTGACACAGTTGCCTCAAAATATTTAGATAAATTTGAAAAAATTTCCATTGCTATGCCAGGTTTTGTAAGTAAGAAAGAGTCTAAGTACCTTTACGGTACAAATATAAAATATGAAATAGATTTTAAAAAATTAGAAGGTTTTGAACCTTCCAAATTTTCAATTGATAATGATGGCAATGTTGCTGCATATGCTGAATATCAACTAAATTATAAAAATAAAGTTGAAAATTTAATAATGCTAACTTTTGGTACTGGCATTGGTGGAGGAATCATTAGCAATGGAAAAATTTTACGTGGTGGTAGTAATGCTGGTGAGCTGGGTCACATACTCATTTCAGATGATAGCCAAATTCAATGTAATTGTGGAAAAAGGGGATGTTTAGAATCAATTGTTTCAGCCCGGTCCTGGACAGAGCAATGTAAAGTACTTTCACAAAACGAACCTGAATCTGAGCTAGCTATAAGATTTTCTGAACAAAACCTAGGGTCAGTTCTTTTTGATGAAAAAATTAAACTTACTTCTGAGCAAATTCTTTCAAGAGATATAATTATTAGCTATATATCTAGAGGCTTGGTATCAATTTTTGAGATTTTCAATAATGAGCTATTCGTACTTGGTGGATCAATGTCTTCACAACCATATAGTCTATTAAATTTAATTAAAGACAATATTGATAGCAATTTTACATTTACAGCAAGAGTCTTCCCTGAAATAAAAATTAGCAAATTTAAATCAGATTCAGGAATTATTGGTTCTGCACTTTTAGCTCAAAATGACTAAAAATATTTCAATACTTCTACCAGGCAGTTTTTTTGAGGAAAAATCTAAAGAAAAACTAACCTATCTTTCAAATAAGAAAATTGGCTGCATCTATTTATTTGACCACTCAATCAATCCAGCAGATGATAGGAAGACTGTTTATCAAATCAAAAAAGCATTAAGTCAATTACAACACAATAACGATTATGAATTTGGGTTAGGAGTTTGTGTTTTAAATATTAATAGGAGAAAAAAAGATTTACTTTTTTCACAATTTATTAATCCAATGATGGAAATAAAAGATTTTAGATTAGGGCTAGGCACCGGAGATACGCGATATGAAAAAAATAACTCTAGATATTCAAATGACTTAGAGTTGATTATTACAGATTTGATAAATCAATACTCATTTTCAATTGATGAAAGAAATCTATTTGTTGGAGGTACATCGAAACATAAATTGGATCTGGTAAACAAATATTCGATTGGGGTAAACCAATGGCTTGGAAACTCTCAAGAACTAATCTCTATTCACAAAGGTAATTTAGCAACGAAACCTTTTATTGGTAGATTTAGTCAGTGCTTAACAATAAGAAGTCGCAGTATTGACCTACCAAAAAGTTTTGAGAAAATATTTGTCTTAAAAGATTCAAATGTTGCGAAATTTTATTCTGATGTAGATAAAATTCTTTCATGAGTAATTTTACAAACAATTTAGTAAACAATTTTCCAGAGTATTTGTTTAATGAAATAAATACTCAAAAACTTGAAGCAAGAAAGAATGGTAGAGATGTAATTGATCTTGGTTACGGTAATCCTGATATTCCTACACATTCAAAAGTTGTTGATAAGCTTGTAGAGGCTGCCCAAAACAAAAGGAACCATAAATATTCAGTTTCCAAAGGTATACATGGATTAAGGAATGCCATGAAAGAAAAATATAAGAGAATTTATGATGTTGATCTGCATCAAGATCATAATATTGTCAATACTATTGGAAGCAAGGAGGGACTTACTCATTTGCTTATGTCAATTCTTGATAAAGGAGATAATATAGTTGTTCCGGATCCAAGTTATCCAATACACCATTTTGCTCCATTGATTGCCGGTGGAACACCAATAAAGATTAAATGTCTAGATCCAGAAAATTTTTTATTAGATTTAACAAAGGTCCTTAGAACTAAAGTTATAAAAGTAGTTTTAATTTCATTCCCTCATAACCCAACAACCATTGAAGTCAATCAAGATTTTTATGATAGATTAGTTCTGCTTGCTCAAAAATATAATTTTCTAATCATCAATGACTTTGCTTATTCCGATGTCTTTTTTGGAGGTAAAAAGCCCCCATCTCTTTTGTGCTCGGATAAAGAGTTAACAAACTCGGTTGAATTATATTCACTCACAAAGGGATATTCTATGGCTGGCTGGAGAGTAGGTTTTGCTTTAGGAAACAAAGAAGCGATTCAAGCTCTTACCAAATTAAAGTCGTATATAGATTACGGAACATTTCAACCAATTCAAATAGCTTCGACAATTGCAATTAATGAGTTAGATGAATATCCATTTGAAGTATCAGAAATTTATAAAGAAAGAAGATTATTAGTTTCTGAAAGTCTGGAATCTTTAGGATTTGATGTTTATAAATCTAATTCTACAATGTTTGTTTGGGCAAAGATTCCAGAAGAGTCAAGTAAAACATCCATGGAGTTTTCTTTATCAGTTTTAGAAAAATCAAATGTTGCAATTTCTCCTGGAGTAGGATTTGGGATTGAAGGGGAGGGTTTTATTAGAATAGCTCTTGTAGAAAACAAACAAAGAATAAGACAGGCCATGAAAAACATGCAAATATTTTTTGATGATATTATATAAAAATGATTGATTTAAGGTCTGATACAGTAACAAAGCCTTCAAAAGGTATGCTAAACGAAATCCTGAATGCAGAGTTTGGTGATGATGAATACAAAGAAGATCCAACAGTAAATAGTCTTGAAGAATACTGTGCTAATTTAATGGGGTTCCAGGCAGGTTTATTCGTTACATCAGGATTGATGGGTAATCAAATTTCACTCTTAGTTCATTCAAACCCTGGAGAAGAAGTTATTACAACCAAAGATTCGCATATAAAAAATTATGAGCATGGTGCCGCCGCATTTTTATCTAGAATTCAGTTTAGAGATGTTGAAAGCGTCAACGGTGAATACAATTTAGATGTTCTTTCAGAAACTATCAAAGAATCAAAAATACACAAACCTTTAATAAAAGTTTTGGCAGTTGAAAATACACACCTAGCTTCCGGTGGAAATATTGTACCTTTCGACCATATAAGGCAACTTTCAGATATTGCAATATCAAACGAAATGAAGCTTCATGTGGATGGAGCGAGAATTTGGCATGCAATACTTTCAGAACCTGACTCAATTAAATACGGACAATTTTGTGACAGTTTAACTTTTTGTTTCTCTAAAGGTTTAGGTGCTCCAGTTGGCTCAATGCTTTTAGGAGATTCAAATTTTATTTCCGAAGCTAGAGAGTTTAGAAAGAAACTTGGTGGAGGAATGAGGCAAGTAGGTATTATTGCTTCTGCTGCAAGATACTCAATTGAGAATAGGAATGAACTTTCTGAAGATCATGAAAAAGCAGATACTGTTTTTAAATCAATACAAAAAGAAAACAAATCTTTTAAAGACATTATTTACAGAGGTACTAACATGATTTTTTTCAAATTTGATAATGAAGAGAAAGCAGAAATTTTTAGGAAGAACCTTGAAGATAAAAAAATAATTTCTGGATATATTAAAAAAGACACCATAAGACTAGTTTTCCATCGAGATGTTAAAAATGACACATTAAGCGATATTATTAATGCAGTAAATTATTCTTCTTCGCTAGATAGTTGATTCCACTCTGTAATTGACTTTTCGGATAAATTAACTAAAACAAAAACTCCCCCCAGGGCAATAGAATTCGAAATTAAAATATTAAGTAGTATGTCTGTTAGACAGTCTGCTGAGCAAAAAGCATTTCCCAGAACAAAGCCAATGTAACTTGCAAAAAATGCAGTAATAAGATAAACAATTACTTTAGATTTATTGCTAAATTTCATAGGATATTAAGTTTAGCTTAATATGGTTATTGTTAATCCTTGGATAACGTTATTAAGTTTTGTATATTTCATAGCTGCAGGCTTTGGAGCCTTTATTTTCAGCAGGTTTATAGTCGAACAATATTTAGATTTATTTAAATCTAAGTTTTTTAAAACATTAGAACCGGTAGTTGGCGTATTTAGCTTTTCAAGTTTTTTTGGGGGAGCGTTAACTTTGTTATATTACCTACTCACTATGTCTCAATAGGTATGTGTCAATAAATTTTCACCATTTATTTCTTGGATTCCACAGTGAACAGGTTTGTCTAGGTTAAAAAATTTAGCCTTTGTTTTGTAAAAAGTAAAAGCTCTAATCGTATCTTGATGTGAAACAAAAAGTGCATTCTCGACTTGCTCATACAGTTTATTAACTCTTTCATAAACTGTATGAAGAATCTCTGTTGTATTTAAAACTTTTATAGGATTTTGAAGGTATGCTGGATAATCTTCAGTTGTTGAGAATTCATTAAAAGTTGTACCCATCCATCCATCAACTCCAGACCATTCATACAAATTATTTGATATTTCAACTTCAACCTCCAAATATTCTGATACGTACTTTGAAGTCTCTCTTGCCCTCAAAACAGGAGATGAAATTATTTTATCAATCTTAAAATTATTTTTAATATAGATTCCAGCACCCACGGCTTGGGTGATTCCTTTTTCACTCAATCTGTAACCTGGGATGTCTCCATACATTATATTTTTTTGATTATGGACTTCCCCATGTCTTAAAAATAATTTACTCATAATTACAGGGTAGTTTCAATATATATTAAAATTCAAACATGGGATTAAACAAAGAAGAAGAAGAAATATTAAAACAGATAGAACTTGAGCTATCTAAAGAAGATCCTGACCTAGCAAAAACTGTTGAAACATCGACTCTATCAAGTTTTTCTAGAACCAGATCTATTGTATCTTTCGTTACATTCATCATCGGTCTATTGACTATGTTTGGAAGCTACATATTGCAGCCGATTATCGCTATGGCGGGTTTTGCACTAATGGCAGTATCCGGATACGTATTCGTAAGAAATACAAAAGCTTTACTTAAAGCTGAGAATATAAATGAATGGAATTTCAAACAGGTATATACGGTTATAAGAAATAAAGATACCTCTAGACAAACTAAATAGAATTAATTAAATTTAATATACATCACTATTTAGGAGTAAGGTTTTGAAAAGAGATGCTTTTACATCAAAGCAAGCAAGTTATTTAACTGGCTGTACATCGCATCAATTAAGGTACTGGGATAAAGTTAAACTTGTTTCACCCAGCATCCAATCCTCAAATGGTAAACCCGGAGTACCAAAGCTCTATTCTTTTAGAGATATAGTCTCACTCAGGGTAGTTAAAACTTTACTTGATAATGGCATGAGTATTCAAAGAGTTCGTAGAGCTTGGAAATATTTAACCAAAAATGGAAATCTTGTCGGAGAGCTCTCAGAGGTTAAATTAGTTTCTGATGGTGAAACTATTTACTCAGTAGAAGAAGAGCAAGTTTTCGATGCTCTCAAATCAGGACAGCTTGCATTTTTTGAAACAATTGATGATGTAGCAAAAGAGGTCAAAGAAGATGTTTCAAAATTTGAACTTGATAAAGAGAGATTTTTAAACTTACTCACTAGAGTAGAAGAAGATGTCATTAATCAAGAGATGCAAGCTTAATCCAAAAGATAACTTTAACTGTGGGTAATTTAAACACACAAAAGACGTTAATTCTTAATTCAACTTTTCAACCACTCTCACTTGCTACGCCACAAAGAGCACTATCACTTTTATTAGATAAAAAGATTAATGTACTCAAAGAGTCAAACAACGAATTGAGATCTGTAAATCAATCTATTTTAATTCCTAAAGTTGGAGTATTAACTTATTACGTTAAAGCTCCATATGCTAGAAGGGTTGCATTAAATAGAGAAAATATTTTTATCAGGGATTCATTTTGTTGCCAATACTGTGGAAATGCTGCAGAATCAATAGATCACATCATACCCAAATCTAAAGGCGGGTCTCATGAGTGGAGTAATGTTGTAGCCTGTTGTAAAAAATGCAACCTGTTAAAAGCTGACAAGGTTTTAAATAAGACAATATTAAAACTAAAAAAAATTCCGAACACTCCAGAAGGTAATTTTTGGATAAAAGCAATCATTGGTAACAACCCTGATCCAGATTGGATGGAGTACTTAATTACTGCCTAAAATTTTTTTATCATTTTGTGTTGCGTGATGTCATAAAGTGTCATATAATGTCAGAAAGTGGTTCAAGGCACGAAAGGCGGAGAAGTGTTCCTTGGTGAATATAAACATACAATGGACTCGAAGGGTAGAGTAGTAATTCCTTCTAAGTTCAGAAAAGAGCTTCAACAGGGCTGTGTAGTTACTAAGGGACTAGATAATTGTTTACAGATTCTTACAAAGAAAAACTGGAACCAAGAATCTGAAAAAATGGCATCTCTGCCTTCAACCGATAAAACTTCTCGACAGCTGAGAAGAGCTTTGTTTTCTGGCGCAGTAGACTCATCTTTAGATTCTGCAGGCAGAATACAAATACCAGAAAATCTTAGGATGTATAGCAACATCAAAGAAAATGATGACGTTACTGTTACTGGTTCTGGACCTGTCATTGAAATTTGGGCAACAAAAACCTGGAAAAAAATTCAAAGTGATTCTGATGATGCATTTGCAAATATCAATGAAGTGAAAGGATAAGTTCATAGCCAGCTCTCTAGACAACTAAATTGGAATACCCTTACTCCGCCCAACTTTCCAATTGGTGCCAGTTCTAGAGAGCTGGGTATGAATACAAACAGGGCAGGGTATTTACCACATAGTGGTGTTATGGCTGGAGAGCTAACTTCAATGGTTGAACAGCTTCCTAGCGGTACTTTTATTGATGCTACTTATGGATATGGATCACATTTTGAATTATTAAAAAAGTATACTCATCTAAATTTAATTGGATTTGACAGAGACTATGAAGCTGTTTCCTCAAGTAGCAAAGAAAATCTAGTCTATAAATCAAACTTTTCTGATATTCCTAATTTTCTTATTGAGATGAACAAAACACCTATAAGTGGAATTTTTTATGATTTTGGCCTCTCTTCCCATCAGATTGACTCACAGCAACGAGGATTTTCATTTCAACAAAGTAGTGAACTAGACATGAGAATGGACCAGGAAAGTGAGAAGACAGCCAAGGAGGTAGTTAACAATTATTCCTTTGAAGAGTTGTTGGATGTTTTCAATAAATACAGTGAAGATAAATTTGCATATTTGATTTCACAAAAAATTGTGGAAGAACGACCCATAGCTACAACTTTGGAATTAGTTGAGGTAATCAAAAATGCTTTACCAAAACAAAATCCTATCTACACAACAAAAACAATTAGAAGAATATTTCAAGGTATAAGAATTGAAGTTAATGAAGAGTTATCAGAAATCAAGTCGGCACTTGAGGGAATTAAAAATCACATACAGTCAAATGGAGCAATAATCTGTATTTCCTATCACTCTCTGGAGGATAAAATTGTTAAAACGTTCATGAACGAGGTTACGACTTTTTGCTTATGTGATCCGAAGGCACCTATATGTAGTTGTAATACAACACAAGAGTTTAGATATTTCAAGAAAAAAAAGTATTCGCCCACTTCAGAAGAAATCTCAATAAATCCCAGAGCTAAGTCTGCAATTATGAGAGGAGTTTTAAAACTATGAGTAAAAAGTTGATTTTTCGAACAATGTTTATTTCTATATTTTTTTCTGTAGTTTTTAACTTATATCTTAATTTAGAAATAAACTCACTAGCATCCGAGTTAAATAAAGTTAACTTCGAAATAATTGACCTTGAAAGAAAGAAACAATCAGTAGAAGTCTTGTATATTGAAAAATACTCAATTCAAAATATTGATCTATTATCTAAAAATAATTCATATACACGACTAGATATACATCAAACTAACAGAGATTTAGAGGCACCTTATAGATCTAAGTCAAGTGATAGTGATTCAGCAACTATTTTAGGTTTTGGAAAATAATATGAAATATAAGAAAGTAAAAGAGATTTTCCTTTTTGGGCTTATAAACTTAATATTTTTCTCAGGTGCTCTATTATTTATATCTACTGTTTATGAAGTTCAATTTTCTAATTCTGAATACTTCCAAAACCAAGCACTTTCTTACAGAGAGAAGGTCGAAATTCTTGAAGCTGCAAGAGGGTCAATTTATGATCGTAATTTAAATGTTGTTTCCAGCAGTGTTCAATCATTTGACATAGGTATAAGACCCGATGAGGTAGATAATAAAGAGGAGTTGAGCGAACTTTTAGCAGTATTTCTTAATTTAGATAGTGATGAAATATTAAATCAACTTGAAGCAAGAAGTAGTTATTTTTATCTTGTCAGGAATGTTGATTTTGATATTGGTAGTGAAATTAAAAGCTGGAACTATAAAGGAGTTTACCCAGAAGTCTCTTCAAAAAGAATTATTCACTCTGAACCATTAAAAAAAATTGTAGGAAGTGTTGATCCCGACAACAACGGAATAGAGGGCTTAGAGTTGTATTTTAATTCTCGTCTAACTGGTAAAGATGGAGAATTAAGATACGAGGCAGCACCAAATGGTTCAATTATTCCACAAGGAGAAATCAGAACAATACAGCCTATTCATGGGGAGGATTTAATACTTTCATTAGATGGAGACTTACAGTACTTGTCTGAAAATCTATGTACTCAAGCTTTAGTCGAAACAAAGGCATTTAATTGTTCTGTTGTGTTTGTAAATGCCATTAATGGCGAAGTTCTTATTTCAGCAGAAAAAAAATCTTCAAATACAGAGGCTTATAATATAAATCTAATAAGTGGTCGAGCCAATTATGAGCCGGGGTCAGCATTAAAGATATTTACAGTAGGTTCAGCATTAGAAAATAAATTGATAACTCCGGATACAGTTTTTGAAGTTCCTGACAAAATTGAAATCATTAGAAACTCTTGTCAAGAAGGGTATACAGGTAAGGACAAAGGTTGTTTTAGAGATTTTCTCAAACATGAAGACTATCAGCTAACTGTTAGAGAAATCATCGAAAGATCCTCAAATGTGGGTACAATTTTAGCAACAGAAAATTCTGACATAAACAATATCGAAAGCTTTCTAAAAAAATTTGGTTTTGCTAACAAAACGGGAGTTGAATTGAGCGGAGAGTCCAAGGGAAGTTTTACAGAGTACAATATCTGTAAGACATGTTTGAGTTCTTTATCAATCGGGTATTCAATCAATGTATCGCAGTACCAAATGGTTAGGGCCTACAGCATAATTGCAAATGGTGGCAAAAGTGTGGAGCTAACGTTAACCAGAGGTTTAGATAAAAACATGTCTCAAAATAATATAATCTCTGAAGAGTTGTCTCTACAGTTGAAAGATTTACTTATTAACGTAGTTGAAGGAAAAAATGGAACTGGAAAATCTCTTAAAATGGATAATTATACAATCGGAGGAAAAACTGGTACGAGTAGGACTCACATAGAAGGAGTCGGGTACTCAGATAGTAGATTCAACACCTCCTTCACAGGATTTATTGAGACAGATGAAGGACCAGTCGTTGGTTCAGTACTGCTTTGGGGAGCATCTATATCACCCAGATCTGAGTATGTAACTGGTGGTTCCACTGCAGCTCCAATATTTAAGACTATTGTTAGTTATTTGGTTCCAGGTGAGTAATGAACCTATCAAATGAGATTCAACAATTTGATAAATTAGAAATTGATTTTGATAAATTAGTTAACAGCACACAAGATATATATGAAGGCTGTGTTCTAATAATTAACTTACATGATAAAAATCGACTCAATGAGTTTGTTGACGACAGCCTTACCAAAAAAGTAGAAATGATCATTACCTCAACTAAGTGTGATATTAAATCAGAAAACATTGTTAAGTTTAAGAACTTTAATGAAGTTTATAATCACGCAGTACATAAAATGTTGCCTAATCTTAATTCAATAAATTTTTTTGGGATTACTGGTACCAATGGTAAAACAACAACTGGATACTACCTAAACCAACTTCTGGGTAAAAACTCATTATTTATTGGTACCACTGAACAGAACTTATTTAAAGAAATTACTAATGAAGAACATCTGACTACCCCAAAATTATTTAATATTTTCAAATTATTGAGAAAAGAAAAATACAAGGAAATTAAAAATGTTATCTTGGAGGTTTCATCTCACGCCTTAGATCAAAATAGACTTGAGGGAATAAACTTTTTAATTTCAGGGTTCACTAATTTGTCACAAGATCACTTTGATTATCATAAGAATATAGAGGATTATTTTCAAGCTAAGCAAAAGTTATTTCATGAAGAAATGTCTCAACAATTTGTATATATTGATGATGGGTGGGGGAAAAAATTAAAAGACACTACTAGAAATAAATCATACAGCGTTGGTTATTCACAAGATAATGATTTGCACATTACTTCGATGTATAAAAATACTAAAAATAATACTTTTATAAATTTTTCTTTAGAAGGAAATGATTACAGTGTAGAACTGCCATTCATAGGACCTAATATAGATCAAAACTATCTATTAGCTGTTGGCATGGCGTACTTCTCAAACGCTATAGGAATAAAAGATATAATTCAGAATTCTTCAAATATTAAAAATCCAAAGGGTAGATTTGAAAACATTTCTTACAATGGCAATGATATTTTTATTGACTACGCACACACGCCAGAAGCAATAAAGAGAGCAGTAGATGTTGCTAAAGATAGTTATGACAAGGTCATTGTAATCATGGGTGCTGGAGGTAATAGGGACAGCATTAAAAGAAGCTCCATGGGTAAAGCTGCTAATCATGCTGACAAGGTAATAATAACTAACGATAACCCTAGGAAAGAAAATCCTATGGAAATAGCAAAAGAAATTTTAAAAGGTATAAATCTGAACAAAGATGTAGAAATTATTCTTGATAGGAGACTCGCAATTAAGAAAGGTATTGATTTACTTGAAGGAGACGATGCTCTACTAGTATTAGGTAAAGGTCATGAAAATACACAAGAGCTTAAAGAGGGTCATGTTAGTTTTGATGATTCGATAGTAGTAAACGAAATAATTAAAGAAGAAAAATGATAGCAACAATAGTTTCTGGAGGGATAAGCTTTTTATTTGTTCTGTTCTTTACTGCTATTGGAACAAACTTATTTAAGTCTAGAAATATTGGCCAATCAATTCAAGAAGAACTCACTCACCATGATCATAAAAAAGGTACTCCAACAATGGGTGGCGTGTTTATTGTTGCAGGTACTTACTTTGGCTTTTTACTTGCACATATAAACTTTTGGACAATTGGGCAAGGTTTCAAGATCGAGATTGATTATCTCAATCTTGAAGTTTTTAGCCTTCTTTTATTTGGTACATTGATGGCTCTAGTTGGTTTTCTTGATGATTTTCTCAAAGTACAAAAAGGAAGAAATCTAGGACTTAGTGCTAAGAATAAATTATTTCTACAAATAATTGTCGGTTCATTCATTAGTTATTATTTTTACTTATGGGACTACTCAACAACGCTGTATCTTTTTAGTGGATTTGGGATAGAGATAGGTATTTTCAAATGGTTTGTAGTTGCTCTATTTATTGTTGGTTTTAGTAATGCAGTTAATTTAACAGATGGCCTCGACGGCTTGGTTGCAGGGAGTTCCACCTTATCTTTTGGTGGAATATTAGTAATGGCTTTTTGGATTTTTAGACATCCAGAATATTATTTTGCATTTATGAATAATTCTTTTTTATCACTTGATTTAGCTATTTTAGTTTCATCTCTTGCTGGTTCCTGCCTAGGATTTCTCTGGTGGAATACAACTCCAGCTAGAATAATCATGGGAGATGTTGGATCTCTTTTCTTAGGAGCTATGTTTCCTATAATTCTATTCTCTATTGGAGCTGACTTACTGATATTATTTATCTGTATGCTTTATGTAGTTGAAGCACTATCCGTAATTATTCAAGTAGGATCTTTTAAATTAAGAGGAGTCAGAGTTTTGAAAATGGCACCTCTTCATCATCATTTTGAAATGAAAAACTGGGCAGAAACAACGATAATAGTTAGATTTTGGATAGTTAATGGCATCTTTGTAGTTATAGCCCTCGGTCTTTTTTATGGAGACTGGGTATTATTCGGTAATTAGTTGAAGAATTTAATAATTGGCTATGGGATAACTGGTAAATCTGTTGAAAAGTACCTCATAAAGAAAGAAATTGACTATTTAATTCATGATGACATTCCAGAAAACTTATCAGAAGTAAAGGAAACTCTAATTTTCAAAGATGAAGATTTCAATAATATATATGAAGTAATAATATCACCTGGAATAAGCCCTGATAATCCTTTAGTTGAAAAGTTTTTGTCTAAAAATATACCAATTAAAACGGACATCGATCTTTTTGCATCATATTACAAGGGAAACATAATTGGAGTAACAGGCACAAATGGAAAAACTACATTTGTAAAAGAACTATCTAAGTTTCTTAATCTAAACAATATACAAAATCATACTGCTGGGAACGTAGGAGTCTCACCATTAGAAATATCTGAAAACATTTATGATTACGTAATTTTAGAACTTTCAAGTTATCAACTTCACTACACTTCCAAGCTAAATTTAGACCTAGCTATTATTTTAAATATTTATTCTGATCATATTGACTGGCATAAAACATTTACGAACTATTCATCCAGCAAGATAAAAATATTGAGCTTCCTTGACACTTTAAAAGGTGAAAGAAAGGTAATTGGTTCCAATAATGATGTTATCAAATCTAATTTACCTATTACCTCACCTTTGCATAAATTGACTAGTTCAAAAATACACCCAGAACTACTGATTGCTTTAGGGGAGAGTATTAAAATCATTGGAGGCCAAGATCTCTATAATCTTTTTTGCGAGTATATCAAAGTTAATGAAATTAACTATCCCCATAGGTTGGAAGAGTTTAAAAAGTTAGACAAGCAAAATGTGACATTTATTAATGATTCAAAAGCTACAAATTATCATGCAGTAAGCCAAGCAACAAAGTTATTCTCACAAGATGAGGTTGAAGGAGTATTGATATTACATGGGATAACCAAGGAAACATCTGAAAACAGCTTAGATATTGATCCATCTTTTAAAAAAATAATTATTCCTCATTCAATGAATGTTAAGCTTAGTGCGCACAGTGCTGAGGTTATATACATAGATAGCATTTTAGATTTAAAAGAGAAGCTTGAATCATTAATTTCATGTAATCAAGTAATTCTATTTTCCTGCGGAGGAGCAAGTTTCAACGATTTCAAGAACTACGAAGAGAGAGGAAACTATTTTAAAGATTTAATTACAAGCATGGATTTAAAGAATGATTAATATCAGCAATATATTTTTTAAAAAACTTAATATATATGCCGTTACTTTTTTAGTTACTTTTGGTTTATTGCTGCAAATATCAGCTTCATCCGTACAGGGCCTAAATCAATTTGGGGACAATTTCTATTTTATAAAAAGGCATCTGGCATCATTAGTAATAGGGATTATTCTATTTAACCTAGGTAAGAGTTTATCTTATAAGTTCATTTTAAAATTTTCGAATATTCTTATTGTAGGAATAACAATTTCGTTATTTCTTGTACTTGCTTATGGAGTAGTTCGCGGGGGAAGCAGAAGGTGGATTGACTTAGGACCTGTTTATTTTCAACCCAGTGAATACGCCAAGCCAATAATTATTCTTTGGGTTGCCCATAAGTTATCTGAAATAAATTCTGATAAATCACAAAGATACTACTTACAAAGAGCAGTACTCCTGCCTTTAGTATGTTGTTTTTTAATCTATTTGGAACCTGATTATGGGACAACACTTACCATTCTTGGTATATTTTTTATTCAAATAGTTTTTTCAGATATAAAAATGAGATATCCGGCGATACTTCTTTCACTTTCCGTATTCCCACTCTATTTATTTGCAAATGCATCTGATTACAGGCGGCAGAGAATAGAAACTTTTTTAACAGGTAAATGTCAGGACGGATTTGATTTACTCGGTGATTGCTTCCAGCTAAACCAGAGCTGGATAGCCATAAGCTCAGGTGGGTTAACAGGATTAGGTCCTGGAACGTCTAGAGCTCGGTGGGGGATGTTACCTAACGCTTATACAGATTTTATAGTTTCTATTACAGGTGAAGAATATGGTTTTATTGGAATTTTAGTTTTAACACTTGTTTTTTTAATATTGATAATATCATTTTACGGAATGGCTTTAACAACAGAAGATCATTTTAAAAAACTGATTCTGGCTGGAGTAGCAACTTGGGTTGGAATTCAGACTATTCTTAATCTTGGAGGGGCTGTGGGGCTACTTCCAATAACAGGTATAGTATTACCCTTTATTTCTTATGGAGGAACGGCTATGGTAGCAATATTTATAGGGCTTTCATTTGCTCATAATGAAACTTCTAATCATGGACAATAGATACTGTTTCTTTTGCGTTGGAACAGGAGGTCATGTTTTACCTGCAAAAAATTTAATAGAAAGTCTGTTGAGCTCCGGATTAAGCAGCAAAAACATCTATATTGTAACTGATTTAAGGGGTGCCAAATACTTTGAAGATATTGATATCGATGTAATCACCAAAAGTTTTTACGTATCATCTGAAGGTATTTTGGAATACCTAAAAAGTACAAAACAATTTATCTCCACATTACGTGAGCTTTATTTTGAATTAAAATCAAAAAATATTAAAACAATAGTGACTACTGGCGCATATGTAGCTCCCTATGCAGCACTGATAAGTTTATTGATTAAATCAAGATTATTTATTCAGGAACAGAACCAATATGCTGGCTTGGGTAACAAGGTAGCTTCATATTTTCCAAGCAAGGTAGTTACATCATTCCCTGACACAAAGAATATTAGAAAAAAAAATATAATACATACTGGTCCAATTTTGAATATTAAGCCCACAAAGGACAAATATAAAAAGAACACGGATACCTTTACAATCGGGATTCAAGGAGGAAGTCAAGGGTCAGATGAAATAAATCAGTACCTTTTCAAGTTTTTAGAAAACTTTAAAGATAAAAAAGTCAATTTCGTACACATTACAGGCCCAAATAAAAATGTTAAGCACAGATTTGATTTAGTTAATTATAAGCAGTATGAATTTATTGATGATATGGACTCCTATTATAAAAATATAGATTTCCAGATTTCTCGTGCTGGTGGTGGAATCCTCGAAGCTGCATATTTGTCTATTCCACAGTTATTGATTCCTTATAAATTTGGCACAACATCAAGTCACCAACTATTAAATGCCGAATATCTAAAAAAAAATAAAATTGCAGTAATCGCACATGATTACGCAGAGTTTTGTGCAATATTGCAGGACGTTTGTCTATACAAAAATAAATACCTGAATGAAAACTTTCATTCACCAAGTATAAAAGTAGGTAATGAAGATATATTTAATCTGATTACTCTAGGTGAAAATGGAAAATTTTAAAAAGGTTTACATACTAGGTATAGGTGGAACTGGCATGAGTTCTATTGCTAAATACATATCTCAATCAGGTATAGAAGTAAAAGGGTATGACCAACGTAAATCTTATGTTACTAATGCTTTACAACAAGAGGGGATAGTAATTGACTTCAACCTTGAAGATATTAATTATCACAATGATACTCTATATGTTTTTTCAACTGCCTTTGATGTCTCTAAAACTAATCTTGGTCCACATATTCAAAACGACAATATTATATCAAGGCCAAAGTATTTGGAAAATTTGTCAAAAAATAAATACATTATAGGAGTCACAGGTACTCATGGAAAAACCTCAACTACTGCAATTCTTTCTCATATATTTCACTACAACAATAAAGATGTGTCCTATATTTATGGGGGCTCAACCTCATTTAACGGTATCGGGGGACACTATGGGAAGAATGATGAAGTTCTTATTCTAGAGGCAGACGAAGCATTCAATACTTTTGAAAATATACTGATTCAAGACTTAGTTGTAACTAACATTGACGAAGATCACTTAGATTTTTATCAAACTTACGAAAAACTAGTAGATGCATTTAAAAATGTAATTAATAATTCAAAAAGAAGTATTGTTTTAAACTTCGACAATACAGAATTAAAAAAAATGAATCTAGCAAAAGATGTATACAATTACTCCTCGTCAGATTCTTCAGATATTGTTATAAAAGACAGTAAAAAAATTATTCATGAAAATACTGAATACAACATTGAAACACATATGATTGGTGATCATTTCATCTCAAATATTGTAGGTGCAGTATATTTAGCACTCCTTAATGGTATCTCTATTCAGGATTCACTTAATGCTATAAAGCATTTTCCCGGCGTTAAAAGAAGAGCTGAATATTTAGGTTCCGTAAATGGAGTCAATGTTTACGATGATTATGGCCACCACCCTACAGAGATAGACTCAACAATAGAAGCACTCAAGAATCACGTTACAGGTAAGTTGTTCGTTGTTTTCCAGCCACATAGATACACAAGAACTAAACTCCACCAGCAAAAATTTAAAGAATCTCTCCAAAAGGCACAAGAGTCAATTGTTGTCGACATTTATCCTTCTGGGGAAAAGCCAATACCTGGTGTGACAAGTAGAACTCTAGAAGGAGATAATATAAAATATTTAAAATCAATGAGGGCAGTTCCAAATTATTTGTCTAGCCGAGTAAAAGAAGGAGATACGATTCTCACAATTGGAGCTGGAGACATTACTCTATTAGGTCCACAGATACTAAAATATTTAGATGATATTAAATAAAGTTAGATTATCCGACGTAACGACATACAAATTCGGTGGAAACTGTTCTAATTTTTATGAAATTGACTCCAAAGAGAGTCTTAAAAGAATTGACTTTAGCCAAATTAACCTAGAACAACTGGTAGTTATTGGTAAGGGGTCCAATATTGTATTTTCAGACGAGGGATATTCAGGTACTATCATTAAACCCAACTTTGATTTTATTGAACTAGATAAAATCACTGGATTATTAAAAGTTGGTGCGGCAACTTTTCTTCCTGATATTGCAAGGTATTCAAAAGATAAATCTTTAGCTAATTTTGAATGGTTAATTGGGATACCTGGTTCTGTTGGAGGTGCTGTACGCATGAATGCTGGTGCCTACGGGTATGAGTTTTCACAACATATAAAAGCAGTAAATCTATTCAACTTCGAAACTGAAAAGTTTGAAACATATAACAAAGAGTATTTCAATTTTTCATACAGATCATCAAATAATTTAGATAAAAAAATGGTAATTTCTGTAGATTTGGAAATTAAAGAAGGAAATTCTATTGAGATTCAACAAAATATAATTAAATACTTACAGCAAAGAAAATTAACACAACCACCAGCAATTTATAACGCAGGTAGTGTATTTAAAAACCCAAAAGAGAACTCAGCTGGTTACTTAATTGAAAAAGCAGGATTAAAAGGACACACTATAGGAGGAGTAAAAGTTAGCGAAAAACACGCTAATTTCTTTGTTGCAGACAAAAATTCAAAGGCTCAGTCTCTATATGATTTAGTAAAACACACCAAAGATGTGATACTAGAGAATTATCAAATTGAGTTAGAGGAAGAAATTATATTTTTAGGTGATTTTAAGTAACCGTGAATGAATATATAAATAACCAAATAGTAATATTCAAAACTTTTTTAATATTCTCCCTTTCGTGTTTGATACTTTTGCTTGTTGTTATGAATACCACTTCACAAAAATATAGAATAAATGAAATTACTAACAATATAGATCTAAGCTCCAATCTCCAGAGTCTAAATAATCTTTATGGAAAATCCATATGGTACATTGATGAAAATTCATTTGAACAGATATATACAGATAATCCAGTTATTAAAAAACTTACTATAACTAAAAATTTACCAAATAAGCTAGTAGTATCTTCAGAACTTTACCAACAGCTGGTAACGATAGATGACAATAGGTCTTCCCTCAAGAATATGCAGATACTTTATGAAAATAATTATGTAGTCAAAACCGAGGGCGAAGAGAACAACCTTCCTGTTTTGGTAATCACAAACGGACCAGTTGAAGAAGGATTTAGGGGAGAACTGATTTCATTTTTTAAAACTCTTGATAAGTACAAATATATAAAAAACGAACTCAAAATTCAATTTGATGGTAACCAATTTGTTGCGTTTTACTATTTGGGTAGGTATGAACTCGGTCCTGCAATTGACCTTGGAAGAAAAGGGTCAATTTTGGGAACATACCTAGAAGAGAATTTTTGCAGTGGTACTGTAAGATTCATTAACTCTGAAACCACAGTAGAGAATTGTACATAATCTAAACCTAAAGTATAGATATAGATAAAATATTAAATATTTATTTGTTTAGCTCTTTATAGGTGATATTCTTTTTTTAAATAAAGGATTTAAATGAAAAAAACAAAGACTGAGACTAATCAAAAAGGAGTTAATTTAAATATGAGACCTAAAAATTATACAGCTGTGATTAAAGTTATGGGTGTTGGTGGCGGCGGTACAAACGCTGTTAACCGAATGATGAAAATGAATATTGGTGGCGTTGACTTTGTTGCATGTAATACTGATGCACAAAGTTTGCTTGGTTCAAAAGCTGATATGAAATTAGACCTTGGAAGAAAATCTACAAGAGGGCTTGGTGCTGGTGCAAATCCAGAAGTAGGTAGACAAGCTGCTATTGATTCTGAAGAACTAATTGTAGAAGCTTTAAAAGGATCGGATATGGTATTTATAGCTGCTGGCGAAGGTGGTGGAACTGGTACAGGTGCATCCCCGGTTATTGCAAATATCGCACATGAACTTGGGGCCCTCACTGTAGGTGTAGTAACTAGACCTTTTGGATTTGAAGGCAGGAGAAGATCTGTACAGGCAGAAGAAGGAATACAGGCATTAAGAGATGTAGTTGATACCTTAATCGTTATTCCTAATGACAGATTGCTCCAAATAAGTGACAAAGATATAAAGGTAAGTGAAGCCTATATAAAGTCTGATGAAATTCTGGCAAACGGTGTCAAAGGAATAACTGGATTGATAACAAATCCAGGGGTTATTAATGTTGACTTTGCGGATGTTAAAACAATACTTAAAGATGCTGGAAATGCTGTACTTGGCATCGGTAGATCTACCGGTGAGCAAAGAGCTCCAAATGCTGCGCAAGCTGCTATATCTTCCCCTTTACTTGAGGCAAATATGGATGGTGCAGAGGGTGTCTTAATTACAATTGCTGGTTCTGAAGACTTGAAGCTACAGGAGGTTAATGAAGCTGCAAGAGTCATTACTGAACGTGCAGATGATAATGCAGAGATCATTTTTGGACACACAGTCGATGAAAACTTAGGTGATGCAGTAGAAGTAACCGTAGTTGCTGCTGGATTTGGTCCTAGACCAACAAGAAAGCCTAAAGATTTTGATGACAGTCAAGATTCTGGGGGTGACGGTCTTCCTGACTTCATTAAGGGATGATCAAATCTTCACTATTAGAGAATAGTTATTTTAGTAACAAAAATGACGGAGTTGATTTAAGTAACATCATAAGGAGTGTCTATTCTGAGAAGGCAGCGCTCCTTAATGTTGCTAAAATGAATCAGACTCATAGTAATGAAGTCTTAGAAGTCTCAACTGAAGGTAAATATAATTCTGACGGAATTTTAACGAGTGAAAAAAAACTAATACTAGCTGTGAAAACTGCTGACTGTATGCCAGTTTTAGTCACCGATCACAAATCAATTGCCGCAATACACATAGGTTGGAGAGGTTTATTTAGCAATATATTTCAGGAAGCACTAAACAAATTGTCAGGTGTTAATACAAAAGTTTCAATTGGACCGCATGCTAAAAGTTGCTGCTATGAAGTCAAAAAGGATGTAGCTAATATTTTTCCAGATTACATAGAGACTAAAAATAATAAACTTTATCTGAATCTTTCAAAAAGTATCAAAGATTATTGTGAGGAAAAGAAAATAGAAATAGAAATATCTGAAATTTGTACTGTATGTAGCGATGAGTATTTTTCATATAGAGAAAGTAAAAGTAAAGAAAGACAGATATCGTTTATATGGATATAAAAAATTTAGAAACAATTCATAAAAAACTAGAAGGTTATAATTGCAAACTTTTGGCGGTTGTGAAGAATCAGAAAATAGAAGATATAAAGAAAGTTATAGATTTTGGTATAAATGATTTAGCTGAAAACAGATTAGAAGAACTTAATATGCACGTTGAAGAATTCCCAAAGCAGAGCTTTCATTTTATAGCCCCAATACAATCTAGAAAATTACCACAAATACTAAAAAATTGTAATGGTATACATTCAATATATAGAAAAAAAGAGTTAGACATTATTTCTGATAAATATCAAGGTGAAGACTTATTCATTCAAATAAATATTGACAATGATAAAAATAAAAGTGGCTTAATCGAAGAAGATTTAGAAAAATTTATGAATTATTCAAAAAAAATAAATTTAATTCCTTCAGGGATAATGTGCATACCAAATGTCGAATCTGACAGAAAAAAAATATTTTCTAAAATGCAAAATATAAATATAAATCTGAAAAATAACTTCAAGGGTTATGGCGGACAGCTTTCTATGGGTATGTCTGATGATTATGAAATAGCATTAGATTACGGTGCTACAATAGTTCGTATAGGTAGTAAAATATTTAAATAATGTTAGAAAAATTCTTAATAGCAATCGGATTAAAGCAACCACAGCATTTTGATGTGAATGACACAATTCCACAAAACAAGACTGTGAGACCTTCATCTGAAAACCTATTCTCTAATGATGAGAGGGTGGGTGATGTCAAAATTCATAATCCAAAAGATGAAGTTGAAATCAAAGTTCTAAAGTCGTTTAACGATATCCACAATCTTGGAACGGTAGTTAAAGAAGATTTTATAGTAGCTATGGATATTAGGGATATAACAGATCAGGTTGACCGAAGAAGAATTATTGATTTTGTAACTGGAATGGCTTTTATTAGTGATGCAAAAATTAGATCTATAAATAAAGACGGTGTTTATCTCATACTTCCTGCTTCATCATCCCTTCCTTCCAGTGAAAGGGAGAGACTTCAGAACCTCGGTCTTTATAGAATTAATGTGTAGCTTACTTTTACTTTTTTTTCGTTTTTTTTCATATGCTTTATTTGCATGGATTATATTAAGCTGGGTTCAAGTTTCACCAGAACATCCAATCGGTCAGGTCAAGTCTATCCTAGATAAAGCTTTTACAAGAATATTAGAGCCAATTCGTTCAAGAATTCCCACTTTAAGAATAGGTATGGGTGGATTAGATCTTTCACCTCTTGTTTTAATATTTGGAGTGAATATTATAGAACCGTATTTACTTAGAGCAGTTTGTTAGGACTTACTCAATTCGATTGTTAGAGAATAATCTAATAAACTTTCTGAACCAGGCTCGTCAATTGCCTTAAAATCTAGTGACAATGTTTCATTCATTATATATTTTTTGTGTTTTTGGATTGCTGAGAGTAGAAGTTTATCTCTTGAATATACGATTGTTGATATACGATCGGTAATATCGTAACCAGAATCTTTTCTCTTTTTCTGTACAAGAGAAACAACTTCTCTAGATAACCTTTCTTCCAGAAGTTCATTATCAACATTAGTATTGAGTGAAATCAGATAATCTCCAACAATATCCTGGTTGTCTATTTCATTTACAGCAACTAATTGTAAATCTAAATCATCCACAGAAATCTTTTCTCCGTGAAATAAAAAGAAACCTTTTTCTATTAAATCTGTTACATCATCTTGGCTTTTTGTATTTAATTCTTTCTTAAGTTCATTTATTTTTTTTCCTAGCTTTGGACCTAGCACTTGATAGTTTGGCTTGCAATCATATTTAATCCATTCGGAGACATTCTCCTCAAATATGATTTTCTTAACATTCAGCTCATTAAGTATTAATTGCTCAACGTTTCTTATTTGCCTCTGCAGTTCAACATCTGCTGTAATGATACTGAGGTTATTAAGTGGCTGCTTATTAGGTATTTCAACTTTAAGTCTAATATTTCTTGAAGCTTTAATAATATTTTTAGCGATCAAGATTTCATTTTCTAGATCTTTGTTAATTAAATTTTCATTAGCTACTGGGTAGTTTTCATAATGTATGCTTGTATTCTCTTCTTCTACTAATCCCTGATAAATCTCTTCACATATAAATGGCAACACAGGGGCCATTGTTTTTGAAAATTCAAGTAACACTTCATGTAATGTTTTAAAGGCGTTAATTTTGTCCTTATCATCTACACCTTTTTCTTTCCAAAATCTTTTTCTATTTGATCTGACATACCAGTTGGTTAATTCATCAATAAAGTTTATCAATGGTGGGACTACTTCATAAAGGTAATAATTCTCCATTTTTTCGTTTACAGTTTTAATAAGCGATTGAAGAGTCGAAATAATCCACTGATCCATCAATGAACGTTCCTCAACGGGATCTGCTTTACTCAATTCATCCATTGTAATTTGATCAGCATTCGCGTAGTTAGAGAAAAAAGTATAGCTGTTCCACAGAGGAAGGATTACATTTCTAGTAACAAGTTGAACACCTTCTTCAGAAAATTTCAAAGGCTCTCCTCTAACAACTGGAGAATTTATAAGATATGCTCTCAAACTATCACCCCCATAACTATTTAATAATTCTTCGGGGTCAGGATAATTTTTAAGACTTTTACTCATTTTTCGACCATCTTCAGCCAAAATCATTCCAGTAGTTATACAATTTTTAAATGCTACTGAGTCGAATAAAGCAACAGATAAAATTGTAAGTGTATAGAACCATCCTCTTGTTTGATCAAGTCCTTCGGCAATAAAGTCTGCAGGAAAACCATCTAGAAAATTTTCTTTATTCTCGAAAGGGTAGTGTTGTTGACCATATGGCATTGATCCTGATTCAAACCAGCAGTCAAGAACTTCACTAGTTCTTGTATATTTGTTACCATTAACTTCTATTACAACATCATCTAGGTAATGCTTGTGAAGATCATCGACCTTAACACCGCTTAACTCCTCAAGTTCCTCTATGGATCCTATGCAAATCTGATCAGAAGGGTCTTCAATATTTATCCAAACAGGTATACAGCTTCCCCAATAGCGATTCCTGCTGATTGCCCAATCTCTTGCATTTTCTAGCCAATTAGAAAATCTTTTTTCACCAATGAAACCTGGTACCCAGTGGGTCTCTTTGTTCAACTCAACCATACGTTCTCTTATTTTTTCAACCCTAACGAACCAGGTTGGAATTGCTTTATAAATTAATGGAGTTCCAGTCCTCCAGCAAAATGGATAAGAATGCATCTCAGTTTTCTGACTAAATAATGAACCCCTGTCTTTAAGTTGATTCATAATTATTTTGTCAGCTTCTTTAACATTCATACCCTCTATACCTAGTACGGAATTATCAAATTTCCCCGATAAAGTTACTGGATCAACTATCACTTCAATACCTGCATTTTTTAATGCATAGAAGTCACTTTCACCGTACGCAGGAGCCTGAGACACTAGGCCAGAGCCAGCCAAAGTATTTGTGTCATCACTGTGTATAATTCTAAATGCGCCATTTGAATATTCATCTTCAAACTCTGAGTAGGCAGGAATATATTCACCTCCAATTAATTCAGAACCAAGGGATTTACCTACTTCAGTAAATTCATAATCACCCAACTCATCAACAAGTTCTTCTGCAATCCAATAGTATTCTTTATCTATCCTGATTCGGATATAATTTATATCTTTTCCAACTGCAATCGCAAGGTTTCCAGGTATGCACCAGGGTGTTGTTGTCCAGACTAGAAAGTTATCATTTTTCTTTATCTCGTTATAGTCATTCCTTGCTTTTAAGGTAAAAAATATAGATGGATCTTCAACATCTCTATAGTCCATATTTGCTTCAAAATTTGAAAGGGGAGTCGCAGCAGACCAAGAATAAGGGAGTACTTTATAGTCTTTATAAATTAAATCATTTTCCCAAAGATTTTTAAATACCCACCAAACACTTTCCATAAAATCAATGTCCATTGTTTTGTAATCATTTTCAAAATCCACCCATCTTCCAATTTTTCTTGTTACACGCTCCCAATTTTCAGTATTTGTTTGAACCTGACTTCTACATGCTTCATTAAACTTTCCAATACCAAATTCATTTATCTGTTGCGGATCATCTAATCCTAGTTGTTTTTGGACTTCCATCTCTATTGGTAGCCCATGTACATCCCAACCAAATCTTCTTTCAACATAGTATCCACGCATTGTCCAATATCGTGGGACTATATCTTTTATTACACCTGCTAGTAAATTGCCGTAATGGGGGCTTCCAGTAGGGAACGGCGGACCATCATAGAATCTGAATATCTTCTGATCTTTTCTTTTAAGCATTGAATTGTCAAAAGCATTTATTTTATCCCAATATGTTGAAATATCTTGCTCTTGTGAAGCGAGATTAATATTATTATTGATTCTTTTGAACATATCTTTAAAATTTTAAAGCTTTTTAGAATAAATATACGTGATATAAAGAATATTTAAATAATAATAAAATACTTACCTTTTTGTAGAAATTTACTAAGCTATTTAAATTAATAGGAATAAAAAATGGCAAGAAAATTATCACAAAATACAGTTAATAAATTTAAGAAAAAACTTGAGTTAGAACGTGAGAATCTATCAGGCTTACTTGAAAGACATCAAGAAGAACGTGAAAAAGTAAGACTATCAGAGGGATCAGCCGAGAGAAGTCCTGACCCATCAGAAGCTGATGGTGGTTCTATGGCCTTTGAGTTAGAAAAAGAATTAACTCTAGATGAAAACACCAAGTACTTATTAAATCAGGTTGAGCATGCTTTATTTTTAATCAAAAAGAAAAAATATGGTATTTGTGAAAATTGTGGTGAATCAATTCCAGTTGCAAGGCTTGAAGCTTTGCCGTACTCAGCAACTTGTAAAGATTGCGCTCTCTTAATTGACTCTTAATAAATATTTATATCCAGTTTTTATAGCAACTTTCTTAGCTGTAATTGATAATTTGGTTAAGTACTTTATTAGGAACAATAATATTCAAGAATTTGTTGTCGTAGAAAACTTCCTGACAATTGACTTAACCTACAATACAGGAATAGCTTTTGGTTTTTTAAGTGACTACACAAATACAACATATTTAATATCGCTTTTAGTTTTAGGTTGGCTAATTTATCAAATTAATGATATTGAAAAAAATTCCATCGAGTTTTACTCTTTCATTTTAATTTTAGGTGGTGCACTTGGAAATCTTTCTGAAAGAGGTTGGAGTTTATTAACAGGTGATGGGGGAAAGGTAACTGACTTTATAGAGCTTTTGTTTATACCTAGTTTTAATATTGCTGACTCACTGATAACTATTGGCATTGTATCCTTACTACTCATGGAGTTCAAAAATCGATAATATAGAAATCGTTCATAAAAATGAAAATTTTATTATTTTCAACAAACCAAATGGCTTACTTACTCACCCTACTGCTAACTCAGAAGAGTCTACATTAAGAGACTACCTAGTCGAGCTTTATCCAGATGTCCTTACTTGGGGAGAACCCAAAAGAGAAGGTATTGTCCACAGACTGGACAAAGTCACGTCCGGTCTTCTACTCTGCCCACTAAAAGAGGAAATTTTTAAAATCTTTAAAGAGAAATTTAAAACTAGAGAAATTAAAAAGATTTATACAGCGTTAGTTCAGGGAACTTTACCATTTGATTCTGGTTTAATACAAGTTCCACTCAGCAGATCAAAACAAAACAGAAGTAAAAGGGCTGTTGATAGAACTGGTCGAGAATCTATAACAAAATATGAAATAATTGACTATTCAGTCGATTTAAACATTTCAAAATTAGAGTTGGAGCTCGTGACCGGTAGAAATCATCAAATTAGAGCACATATGGAATATATGAAGACACCAGTTCTAAATGACGAACTTTATGGATCATCTAAAAATAATGATATTCCTCATAATGCCATAGCTCTTCATTCTACTTTTTTACAATTCGAGTTTGAAAATGAAATCTTTGCATTTAGCACCGAACCACCATCATTTTTTAATCAAGTCTTAGATGTGTAATTTTTGAAAAATACTTTTATTATGTTTTTATGAGTAAATCTTTTGTACACCTACATGCCCATACAGAGTATTCAATGCTTGATGGTGCTGCTAAAATTCAAACTTATATAAATCGCGTAAAGGAACTTGGCCAACCTGGAGCTGCAATTACTGATCATGGAAACCTTTACGGAGCGTTAGAGTTTTATAATCTTGCAATTAAAAATGGTGTAAATCCAATTATTGGATATGAAGCATACGTCACCACTGGATCTAGGTTTGATCGTCCTGATAGAGATAAGAATAAAAGATATCACTTAACACTATTAGCTGAAAATACAGAAGGATATTGGAATTTAGTCAAGCTCGCCAGTAAAGCTTATACAGAGGGTTACTATTACAAACCAAGACTAGATTATGAATTGATGAGGGAGCATTCAAAAGGAATAATGGCATTATCAGGCTGTTTAGGTGGTGAAATAGCCCAACTTTTAGCACCAGATGGCTCTACTGAAGAAGGAAATTCACAAGGACAAAGAAGCTATGAAAATGCTCTCAATAAAGCTGCCTTGTATCAAGAAATTTTTGGGGATAAAAACTTTTTTATTGAGTTACACAACCATGGTATAAAACAACAGGAATTAATACTTCCTGACCTACTTAAAATATCCAAGGAATTATCAGCCCCTTTAATAGCTACAAATGATTCGCACTATGTACATCCCGATGATTCATCTGCCCACGATGCATTATTATGTGTGCAGACTAATGCAACAATTGATGATGAATCAAGGTTTAAGTTTCAAGGGAACGGTTATTATGTAAAGTCTTCTGAAGAGATGAGAGAGCTATTTCCTCACGATGTGTACCCAGATGCATGTGACAATACAGTAAAAATTGCTGACAGGGTGGAATATAAATTTAAAACTGGTCAGTACTATTTACCTGCTTTTCCAGTTAATATTCCAAAACTAACAGCAGAAGAATATCTTAAAAAATTGGTATACGAAGGTGCAGAGTCAGTATATAAAGAATTAACAGATGAAATAACAGAAAGAATTGAATATGAACTCGAAGTTATAAATACAATGGGGTTTGCCTCCTATTTCTTAATAGTTGGAGATTTAATTAGTTACGCGAAAAAAAATAAAATTAGAACTGGTGCTGGAAGAGGGTCTGCCGCAGGTTCTATAGTTTCATACTGTTTAGGGATAACTGGCATTGAGCCTCTAAAGTATGGATTACTTTTTGAAAGGTTCTTAAATAAAGGACGTAAAGAACTTCCCGATATAGATATGGATTTTGACGAGAGGTATAGAAATGATGTTATAGATTACGTTGTAGATAAGTATGGAGAAGATAAAGTAGCGCATATTGTGACCTTCGCAACTATAAAAGCTAAACAGGCAATCAGAGATGCTTCTAGAGTTCTCGGACTTCCATTTTCAGCTGGAGATAAAGTAGCAAAGCTTATGCCACCCATGATATTAGGAAATACAGCAACTCTCTCAGAATGCCTTGCTTTAGATGAAGAAAACGAGAGCGGATATAGTAAAGAATTTTACTCTGCATCTGCAGAGTTGCGAAATCTATATAAAAATGACGAAGAAGTTAAAAAAATAATCGATATCGCGCTTGGTCTTGAAGGTTTGAGGCGTCAAGACGGTATTCATGCGGCTGCAGTTGTTATTTCACCAGAAGTAATTACAAACTTTCTCCCTGTGCAAAAAAAGGGAAAGGATGCTGAACTAGTAACTCAGTACGAAATGCATACTGTTGAGCAGTTAGGCTTATTAAAGATGGATTTTTTAGGACTTAGGAATCTATCGATAATTGATAGAACAATTGAGTTAATAAATAATACGTCGTTCAATATTGATGAAGTCGCTCTTAATGATCAGAAAACATTTGAATTATTTTCTTCAGGCAAAATGACCGGAGTCTTTCAGCTAGAAAGCAGAGTTGCACAAGCTACAGCCAGAAACTTAAAACCTAAGAGATTTGAGGATATAGTTGCATTAGTTGCTCTAATCCGTCCGGGCCCCCTTGGAGCAAATATGCATATTGAATTCGCAGAAAGAGCAAATGGTAAAAAACAGATTGAATTCCTACATGAAGATTTAAAAGAAATTTTGGAAGAAACTTACGGTGTAATTCTTTATCAAGAACAGGTGATGCAAATAGCTCAAAGAATATCAGGATTTCAGCTAGATGAAGCTGATGATCTTAGAAAAGCTATGGGTAAAAAAATTCCAAAGGTCATGGAGAAACAAAGAAAGAAATTTACCAGTGGTGCATTAGAAAATGGATATTCAGAACAATTTTCTATTGAGTTATTTGACCAGATTGCTTTTTTTGCTGGATACGGATTCAACAAAAGCCACTCTGTCCCGTATGCTTTACTTGCTTACCAAACAGCCTACTTGAAGGCAAATTATCCAGCTGAATATCTGTCTGCATGTCTTACAGCTGTCAAAAGAGATAAGGAAAGAACAGCTATTTTTCTAGCAGAAGCTAGAGAATTAGGTGTTAATGTAAAAACTCCTGATATCAATTTGAGTATCGAAGATTTCTCAGTAGCAAATGGAGAAATACTATTCGGCCTTTCTGCTATCCGAAATGTCGGAGACATTACTGCAGAAAAAATAGTCCATGAGCGAAAAAATGGTAACTACGAAACTGTTCAAGATTTTCTTGCTCGTACAGACTCTAGATCACTTAACAAAAGGGGTGTAGAAGCCATGATACAAGGTGGAGCTTTTGATCAGTTTGGTTTCCCTAGAAGGGGATTGTTTGAATCAATTACTGACCTTATCGAAGATGCAAAAGAGCTGAAGAAAGAAAAAAATACATCGCAGACCTCTTTATTTGAATTCGACGATCAAACTTCAGATTTAACTTCTGTAAAAAATATTGAGTGGGAGAAAAAAGAGTTTCTAGATAGAGAAAGAGAAATGCTTGGTTTTTTTGTAAGTGAGGACCCACTCGAAGGATATGGTGAAATTTTTAGATCAGAATCTACGCATTCAGTTATTGAATTAATTGATTTAGAAGAAGATGAAGAAGTAAATGTAGCAATTACAGGTTTAGTTTCGAATGTACAAAAACGTGTATCTCGAAGAGGAAATGCTTGGATTCAATTCGACTTACAGGAATCGACCGGCTCGGTTGGCGTTCTTGTATTTAACAAGCTAGTTGATGTATATAATACCCAACTGGATGGAGAACTTTATTTAAAAGTATCCGGAACCTATGTAGGCGGAGTTGAAAACACTATACGTGCTAGAGACTTTGAACTTATTGAGCCTTCTAAACTTTTAACCGATTTAGACACAACACCTTTAAAAATCTCGGTACAAGAAGAAATAATGGATAAAAACAACTTAATTTTATTAAAAGAGTTACTTGAAAAACATCCAGGGCGTTCAAAAGTGGAACTAGAAGTTAATAATGATACTGGTGTGAAACTTTTAGAACTAAAAAATATAAAAGTTAAAAAAACTACAGAACTTAGAAATGAAATTAACACATTACTAGCAAACTAATTATCATTAAATCATGACATTTAGTATTGAAGAATTTCAAAAACGTTTTAAGGAAAGAGCTGATGCAGTCAAAAACCGTCCAATGCCTCCTATTGGAGGAGATGAAAGATTAGCATTTATAAACCAGGCTGAAAAAGATTATCAAGACTATATGATAATTTCAGATTCAGAGTTTGAAGTTACAGAAGAATATCTTATTTTTAAATATAAATTAGATTCTTAATTAAGGTTTTTTCCCATTGGAAAAATAATATTTATGACCTCAGCACAGGCTATGGCAATTTCCATGTGTTCCTTTTGAGTACCATTTGCTGCCCTCAGTTGGATGTAATGTATCCAGCTTCTAAGAGTACCATTCATATAAAGCCTGCTAACAGTATTCCCCTCAGGCAAAACAGATCTAGCTTGTTCTTTTGCTATTCCCGATTCAATTGCCCAGTTGTATGCTTTTTTTGACACTTCAATAACTTCTTCTTGAAGTGTGTTCCACTTTTCGATAATTTCAACATCTTCAGTTTCAACCGAGTTTTGACGATTTTTTTTATCTTGTAAACGAGCTTCACGGATTTGAAATTCCAAGTCTTTGACTGGGTTTGCATATCTCTGGCTAAATTCTTGAAAACTGAAAGACCTGTGTCGCAGAATCTGTCTAGCGATATCTCTTGTTGTTTCTATCTCTAAACATGCACTTACCATTTCAAGAGGAGACCAGTGAGCATTTTTAATCAAATAGTTAATAAGCATTTCACTAGTTTCTGTATTAAGTTGGTTAGAGGGGTTAGACACTCTTGCACAGAAAGCAACTAATTCTTGAGCATCAACAATTCCTTCTGAATAGAATTCATCTGTTGGTTTAGAATAACTTATTAATTTAACTTTCATTTATGTAACTATATTAAAATAAAAAAAATATGTTTTTATTACGAACAATAGTTTTTTTAATACTTTTTTCATTGATTCTGATACTTGCATATCCACTTCTAATTGTTTACGACATTGCGACTGGAGGAGATGGATTTGGGTTATGTTCTAATCTTTCAACATGTGTTATTCCAATCACTGAAGGCCCACGATTATTAGTTTTTCTGATTAGTATATTTTTCTTTTTAGTATTTTTACTAAGACTGATAATGAAATTTATGAATTCTCTTCAATCCAAAAATTCTATTCTTTAACTACAAGATAAATAGATAGTAATACGAGAAGGACTCCAGCCCAGTTGAGGGTTGACAGTACTTCACCTGCATACGATATTCCTATTATTAAAGCAAAAATAGCTTCAAGACTTAACAATAAAGCTGCTGTTGAAGCATTTATCATTTTTTGTCCAAACAGCTGCAAATAAAAAGCTGCAAAATTAACTATGAATCCTAAAAATAATATTGGAAGAATAAATTCAAATTTAAAATTAAATTCGCTAAATGTTACAAAAGGAAGACATAGTATTGCACCAACAAGTGACTGAATAAACATTAACTGAGAAATATTTTGATTCTTAATATACCTCTCAACCATAACTATATGAAGAGCATATCCAGTCGCACAGATTAATGTGAAAAGGTTTCCAAACAACTGTTCGCTGCTATTACTAGCAATCAAAAAAATGCCTAAAAACCCAGTTAATGAAAATAGATAACTCTTTTTTGTTATTTCAGTTTGATTTATTAATTTAGAAAATATTGGTGTTAACACAATATAAAAACCCGTAACTACTCCAGAGTTAATTGTTGAAGTTGTTACTAATCCTTGTGTTTGGGTTACATATCCAATCCACAGAAAAAAACCCATGAGCACACCTGGTTTCCAGCTAGCTTTTTTTGGTATTCCACCAGTGAAAAGAAATAATATAGCTGCTAGTCCATACCTCATGAATACAATGTTTAGAGGCGAGAAATCATTCAGTAAATCTTTGACAACAACAAACGTAGAACCAAAAAATAATGCCGATAACATCAATGAAGATATTGCCAATGTTTTTTTATTTTTAATCATGTAATTTAATGAAGATTAATATACAGTTTAAGATAAATATATGAGCAATGAAATAAAAAAACTTGCTGCTAAATTTCAAAAATATCTTCGTGAAGAATATTCGGATATAAAAACAATACTGAAATTTAGATCACAATTTCAATTACTGGTGTCAATTGTGCTCTCAGCCCAAACTACAGATGAGAATGTAAATAAAGCAACTAAGGGATTGTTTAAGGAGTACCCAAATGCAAAGTTACTTTCAGAAGCTAATTTGAAGGATATTGAGCGATTAGTTTTCTCAACAGGATTTTATAAAGTTAAATCAAAAAACATTCATTCTCTTTCAAAAGATCTAGTAAATAAATATAATTCAAGAATCCCTAAAACCATCGAGGAGCTTATTAAACTACCAGGGGTTGGCAGAAAAACTGCTTCTGTCTTCTTAGCTGAAACATTCGACCAGCCAACTATTGCAGTTGATACTCATGTTTTAAGAGTTTCACACCGTTTGGGTTTTAGCACTAAAAGACATGATCCGATTCAAACAGAGAAAGAACTTAAATTACTTTTTCCTAAAACTTTCTGGAGATACCTATCAATGAGTTTTGTTCAGTTTGGAAGAGATATATGCAATGCTAAAAAACCTCTATGCAATGTATGTCAATTTAACAATTCATGCAAGTATTATCTTTCTGTTAATACCTAACTGTATATATATTTAACATATGGAAGTTAATATTTTTCTAGCGTTTCTATTCGGAGCACTATCTTTTTTTTCACCATGCGTTTTACCTCTAGTACCAGGGTATTTAACTATATTCTCTGGAACTGATAATTCTATACAAAGCAGGTTAAGAGGATCAATTGAATTTTGTCTAGGGTTCTCTATTGTTTTTATTTCCCTGGCCGCAATAGCATCATCTGTAGGCTCCTTTTTTACTAGAAACTCATCTACTTTAGGTATGGTAAGTGGTTTAATTATTATATTTTTTGGGACATTACTGCTATTTCCATCATTGAATATGAAGTATTTTTATTCTTCAAATTATGTTGATTTAAAAAAATATTCAACTTTTAAAAATTTTATACTGGGTTTAACTTTTGCATTTGGATTTACACCATGTATTGGACCTGTTTTAGGAGCATTGTTAACCCTTACATCCAATGCTGATACTTTAAATCGAGGAATTGGATTACTAGTTAGTTTTTCTATGGGACTATCGATACCTTTTATTACTATTTCCATTTTATCTGGAAAGCTAAATCTCAGGAGTAGAGTCTTCGTCGTATTCCAGAAATATTCTTCAAAATTTTCAGGTATAGTTTTGATCTCAATCGGGACATTAATATTTACAGATAGAATGTATGTGTTAGCGTCATTTTTTCAAGATTTACTAATCGTATTGAATCTTGACTGGTTAAGTACAATTTAAGTATGAATATTATAAAAACTTCTCATTCATTAAAAATTGATGGTAAAGAAGCAGTGAAATTTATCGAATCCTTAATATCAATTGACCCTGTAAATGAAAAATATAAAACATCTTTTTTACTAAAACCAGATGGCAAAATAGCACACTGGTTTGTCATCTTGAGAGAAGATAGTAAATTATTTATTTATCAATCACTAGAAGAGCTAACCAACATTAAAAAATCTCTTGAATTTTATAAAATAAGAACTGACTGTTCATTAGAAATTGTTGAAGATGAAACAAAATTAAACTTAAAAGTAGAAGAAGACACTTTTGCATTCTCTAAGACAGATAATCATGGAAACTATACACCTTGGAGAGAGATGTCTATTATTTTAGAACTTCCATTGCCTGAAATTATTTCTGAAGGACTTCTTCCCAATGAGACTAAGTGGTTAGACGTTACTGTTGATTTCAACAAAGGATGTTTCCTTGGACAAGAACAAGCTTCTAGAGTTAAGTTTAGAGGAAGACCAAGACGACAACTTAAATCTATAGACGGTTCACAACAGTTCATAAGAATCTAAATGCAAAGATGTGACTACTGTGGGAGATCTGTTTATAAGAATGTATCAGGAACATATATTTTATGTTCAAGTAAATGTAAGAAAAAATATAAAAATAGAATCTATATGTCTGATTTAGAACAAAAAATACTTTCACTTATGGCAGATGGAATTACTGTAACTGAGATCAATTTAATTGTTGAGGACGATAAATTTGATATAGTTTCAGCTGTTAGAAGACTAGTTTATTTTGACAAAATCCTTTTTAAAAAAACTAGAACAGAAATTAATTTATTAACAAGAATTTTTACAAAGAGAAAATAGCGCCCTTATCAAATTTAGATAATGAATATTGCACAATTGGCCCTACGGTCAAAACCATAACGATAGTTCCATATCCATAAGAACCTCCAAGCATTACACCTATTAAGAACGCAGTAAAGTCAATCCCAATTCTTGTTGCCCTAATACTTGGTCCTAATTTAGATATTCCAGTCATGATTCCATCTCTCGGACCAGGACCTAGCCCTGAACCTATGTAGATACCGACACCAGTTGCAAAAACAATTGTGCCGAAATATAAATAAAAATGTTTTAGATAAGAGGCTTCTGGAGATGGTAAGTAAGTCATGGTGATGTCGATCACATTTCCAATTGTTAAAATATTAATTATTGTTCCTATAAAGGGTACTTGTTTAAGAGGAATCCATCCAAGCAATAAGATAAATCCCGTGATGACTCCTGCAAATCCAATTTTAACGTTAATGACTTTACTAAAACCATCATGAAACACATCCCAAGAATTTAATCCTAAGTTTGCCTCTATTGTGAAAGCAAGGCCAAACCCACAGAGGAATAAACCAAACATTAATTGAGGCAATCGTTTCAGAATTTCTAATTTATTCTTCAATGAATAAGCTTTCTAATCTATTTACATATTCTGGACAGAGTTCATAAATTGACTGGAACCTCATAATTGGTAGGAGCCTATCGTTAATAGTTATAACAAATCCATTTTCGTTAAGTACATTTTTAATTGATGTTAAAGAGCCTTGTTCGTTACTCCAAGTTTCGCTAGATTCACACACCTCTTTTCCAATAATGACTAGATTTTCATCAGAAATGCTTTTAAGAGTATTTTCACTATCTGCAATTCTAATTTGTGAGATGAAATTTTCACCAAAAGATTCAACATCAGAATTTAATATCACGATAAAAAATATGATTAAAAATATAAATATTACGAAACTTATAATTGGTAATTTCTTCAAGTTACCATTCTACACTTGAGTATCTATTTAATTAAAGTACCCGGAGGGGGAGTCGAACCCCCACATCCGAAGATACTGGATTTTGAATCCAGCGCGTCTGCCAATTCCGCCATCCGGGCTTATAACTTATGATTATATTTCATATTCAATCCAAAGAGAGAAAAATAAATTAAGTTTACAATGAAAGCATGATTGTTCTAATTGATGGATTCAGTATTGCATTTAGAGCTTTCTACGCATTACCCGAAACTCTTATGACTTCAAAAGGTACTCCAACAAATGTAATTCATGGCTTTATGTCTATGCTCAACAAGATAACTACTGATTATAATCTAGACCAAATTATTGTAACTTGGGATCTTCCAGGTAAGACTTTTAGAAATGAAATTTACGATGACTATAAAGCAAATAGATCATCAGCACCAGATAATTTCAATATTCAGATACCTCTGCTTCAAAATCTTTTAAATGTATTTAACATACCTCAAGTTTCTAAAAAGGGTTTCGAAGCTGATGATGTTCTTGGTTCTCTATCCAAAACTTTAAATGAAAAAAATAAAAAAGTCTTAATTATTACAGGAGATAGAGATACATTCCAACTTATCTCTAAGAAAACAAATATTTTATATACAAAAAGGGGAATCTCCGATGTTGATTTAGTTGATGAAAAATTTTTTGTAAATAAATTCGGGTTTAAAACTAATCAATATGTTGAATATCTTGCCTTAAAAGGTGACCCATCCGATAATATTCCAGGACTTCCCGGCGTTGGTGAAAAAACTGCTACGAATCTATTAATTGAATTCAAAAGTATAAAAAATATATATAATAACTTGGATGATTTAACACCAAAAATTAAAAATTCATTTATAGAGAATAAAGAAGTTCTAATGATGAGCAAAGAGCTTGCAAAAATTAGAACTGATTTAAAACTAGAAGTTCCCTCAACAAAAATAATAGAAACAATCTTTGAATCAGATCTTATATTAAAGGAATCACAAAAAGAGGTTTCGGAGCTTGAGCTCAATAAATACATTAGAAAGTATAAAAATCAACAAGAAAGTGAAAATATATCTTTAAAAAATCCTGACATTGTTGATATTAATAAAGAGAACCTCCCGGATAAATCAATCATTTTCGAATTTGAGGAGAAACTTTATTTAGTATCAGATAAAATTGCTGGTAAATTAACCGATATAGATTTCAGTAATAAAGAATTTATTTCACTAACAACCCAAAATATTTTTAAAATATATCCAAAATTTTCTGATAACTCAATCGTTGCTTATGATTGTTTAGTGTTCATACACGATCCAAATAAAAGACCAGATAATCTTCTTAACCTCTGTAAACATATCGAACAAGCAAATCTCTTGACTAAGAAGTCATCAATAGAAGAATATTTAAATTTCTTGAGTCTAAATTATAAAAAAATTGTATCTGAAATAAAGTTGTTTGAGTCTGATAAAGACCTTATGAAGCTATATGCGGAATTAGATTATCCAATAATCTCTGTTCTCAATTCAATGCATGTTAAGGGTGTAAAAATTTCACAAAATAAAATAGAAGGATTATCTAAATTCATCACTAATGAAATAAATAACTATAGGGAAAAAATTCTACAAATAACAAAACAAGATTTTAATTTAAATTCCCCAAAGCAATTAGCGAAAGTTCTTTTTGAAGATTTGAATCTTCCGATTATTAAGAAAACACCTAAAGGAGCTCCGTCTACCGATGGATCGGTACTAGAGGAGTTATCAAAAACCTATGAGTTGCCAAAATATATACTGAAATATAGAGAATATGAAAAGATTAGGTCTACATATATCGAGGGGCTCAAAAGTGAAATCACCTCCAAAAATAGAGTTCACACAACTTATAATCTTTTCGGGACTGCTACTGGAAGGCTTTCATCCGAAAAACCAAATCTACAAAATATACCTAATAAAACTGATGTTGGTCAAAAAATTCGTGAGTTTTTCGTTGCTGACAACAACCATCAATTTGTTATTTCAGATTATTCCCAAATTGAACTTAGAGTTTTAGCCCACCTAAGTTCCGATGAGAATATGATTAATATTTTAAAGTCAGTTGAATCAGATATACATACAGAAACTGCTTCTAGAATATTTGATATAAAAACTGATTCAGTAACCAAGGACATGAGACGGAAAGCAAAAGAAGTTAACTTTGGCCTTATTTATGGAATGGAAGCATTTGGTCTTTCACAAAGTTTAGATATCCCTAAGAGTGAAGCTCAAGATCTTATTAATGCCTACTTTTCACAATTTCCAAATATTAAAGGGTTTCTTGAGAGTATTGTGTCTGATGCCGAAAAGAATGGTTTTACTAAAACTCTTTATGGAAGAAAACGTAACATAAAAGAACTTAGCTCATCAAACTTTCAACTGAAAGCTATGGGAAAAAGGATTGCTATGAATGCACCCATTCAAGGAACTGCAGCAGACATTATGAAAATTGCGATGCTTAGAGTAAATGAAAAAATTGCAGAAATTGAATCAACAAATTTACTTCTCCAAATTCATGATGAAATAATTGTTCAAACACCAGAAAAATATACTAAAAAAGTAATGAACATTGTAAAAGCTGAAATGGAAGCTGCGGCAAAGCTAAAAGTCCCATTATTTGTAAACATTAAATCCAGCAAAGATTTATCAAATAATTAATATTCGTTTGTAAAAACCATAGATATGTTATCCTAAAAGTCGAAAATAATATGATTGGAAAAACAAATTTATATGACAGATAACCAAGAGAAGGTAGTTGCGCCTTCAAACGTAGTTGAACTCCCTGACGACATTAAGCCAGAAGATTTTCCTGATCTACTTGAAAAAACACTCATAACCTTTAATGATGGTGATGTTATTGAAGGAACCATTGTTCGCATTGACAGAAATGAAGTAATGGTAGATGTTGGTTATAAATCTGAAGGAGTGATACCTTCAAGAGAATTGTCAGTAAGAAAGTCAGTTAATCCTAAAGATTTAGTCAACGAAGGTGACAAAATCCAGGCTCTTGTTCTAGATAAAGAAGATGATGAAGGAAGACTTATACTCTCAGTTAAAAGAGCAATTTACGAAAAGGCATGGGGAGATATCCAAAGAATTTCAGATAATGATGAGTCTGTTAAAGGTACTGTTATTGAAAGTGTAAAGGGTGGATTAATAGTTGATATTGGAGTGAGAGGATTTTTGCCAGCTTCACTAATTGACGTAAGAAGGGTAAAAGAGCTTACATCATATATAGGTGAAGAAATAGAGGCTAAAATTTTAGAACTTGATCGTCAAAGAAATAATATTGTACTTTCAAGAAAAGCTCATCTAGAAGAAGAGCAATCTGGAGAAAGACAAAGCTTTTTAGAAGATTTAGAGGTCGGAAATATTAAAGAAGGTAAAATTTCATCAATTGTCAACTTCGGTGCTTTTGTAGATATTGGTGGCATGGATGGTCTGGTACATGTTTCAGAGTTGTCATGGCGCCATGTTGAAAATCCTAATGAAGTAGTAAAAGTTGGAGACACTGTAACTGTTAAAGTTCTTGAAATAGATAATGATAAAGAACGCATATCACTTTCAATTAAACAAGTTACTGAAGACCCATGGTTAGATTTTGAACTTCAGTATAAGCAAGATGATATTGTTGATGGAGATGTTACTAAAGTTGTACCCTTCGGTGCATTTGTTACCATAGGAAAAGGTGTAGAGGGATTGGTGCATGTATCCGAAATTTCAACAGATAAAGTAGATTCACCAGAACTTGCACTAGCTATTGGACAAAAAGTAAAAATCAAAATTACTGAACTCGATATTCCAAAAAGAAGAGTCAACCTTTCTATAAAACAAGCTGATCCAAACTGGAAAGATGTTGAAGAAAAAAAGAATGCTCCCAAGACACATTCAACGCAGTCTGAAGAAAAACAAGATCAAAAACGTCAAACTGTAGAAGGTGTTGATGAATCTTTAGAGAATATTCTTCAAGAATTAAAAGAAAGAGGAATAGGAAACTCCTAATAACTCCCAATATTCTTTAATGTTAAGAGTATGAATCCTAAAGTATATATAATCACAGGTCCCATAGGAAGTGGTAAATCAACTGTATGTGCATACCTCAAAAAAAAGGGAAACTTAACAAGTGATCTCGATATTATATCTAATAATATTCTTGAAAGCCAAGAGTCGCTTCCTTTTTTAAAATCTAATTTTAAGAACTGTTTTACTGATGGAAAAATTAACAGAAAATTAATCGCTGAAATCGTTTTCAAAGATAAAGTAAAACTTAAAATTCTAGAAGAGTATCTGCATCCTTTAGTTTCTGAAGAAATAGCAAAAATTATTAATCATTCAGAAACTGATATTTTTATTGAAGTATCAGCACCAAAAAATATACATAAGATCTATCCATCCTTAGTAATAATTGCTAATGAAGGAGTTAGGAGAGAAAGACTAAAAAATAGAGGTATGTCTCATAATGATATAGAAAATAGAATTAAAACTCAACCTAATGAAGAATGGTGGAGATCACTTGGTACCGTTATTGAAAATGACGAACTTAGTAAGTTAGAACAAAAATTAGACAATATTTTGAATTTAAATAATGAATAAATTTAAGGTTATTTCTGATTTTATTCCCCAAGGTGATCAACCAGATGCTATTCAAAATTTAAAAAAAGGCATTCTTAATAATTTCGATTACCAAACTTTGATGGGGATAACTGGATCTGGTAAATCGGCTACTATAGCTTGGCTTATAGAAGAGCTACAGATGCCAGCATTAGTTCTTGCTCCAAATAAAGCTTTAGCTGCCCAGTTAGCTAATGAATTTAAGCAATTCTTTCCTGAAAATAGAGTTGAATACTTTGTTTCATATTATGATTACTACCAACCTGAAGCATACGTACCTAGAACAGACACATTTATAGAGAAAGATTCAAATATTAATGAAGAAATTGATAGATTAAGACACTCTGCAACGAGTGCGCTTTTACTTCGAAAAGATGTTATCGTTGTATCTTCAGTTTCATGCATCTATGGTTTGGGATCTCCACAGGAATATAAAAATAAGATAATTCCACTTATAAAAGGTACCGAGTTTGAACTGGACAAATTACTAGAAGAACTTATAAAGCAACAATACGTTAGAAATGATTTAGTTGTTACTAGAGGTACTTTCAGGTTAAAAGGAGATACACTAGACATTTTTCCTGTATACGAAGAGACAATATTTAGAATTGAATATTTTGGTGATGAAATAGAAAATATAACTCGAATTGATCCCATCACTGGCGAAATTTTAGAAAAATTAACGGAATTAGCGATATTACCCGCGTCACATTACGTAACTTCAGAGGATGTAATGAATAATGCACTTTCTCAAATTGAGAAAGACATGAATAAACAAATTAAAAAATTTGAAAAGGAAGATAAATTACTAGAGGCACAGCGGATTAAGCAAAGAACCATGTTTGATTTAGAAATGTTGAGAGAACTAGGTGTTTGCTCTGGAATAGAAAACTACTCAAGATATTTTGATGGAAGAAGCCCTGGAGACCCGCCATATACTTTACTTGATTTTTTCCAGGAAGAATTTTTAATGGTTGTTGATGAAAGTCACATAGCTATTCCACAAATTCGAGGACAGTTTGCTGGGGACAAGTCAAGAAAAACTACATTGGTTGATTACGGTTTTCGTTTACCCGCCGCATTAGATAATAGACCATTAAAGTTTGAAGAATGGCAAGGAAAAGTAAAGAATACGGTATTAGTTTCCGCTACGCCAGGTAAATGGGAAAATTCAAACTCTCAGAACTTTGTTGAGCAAATTATTAGACCTACTGGTCTTTTAGACCCAAATATAATTATTAGACCAACACAAAATCAAATAGAGGATTTACTAAAAGAAATAAAACAGGTTATTTCTAAAGGTAATAGGGTATTGGTTACTACGTTAACAAAAAAAATGAGTGAGGCATTAAGTGATTATTTCTTAAAAATGGGTATAAAGACACGCTACCTACATTCTGACATAGACACCCTTGAAAGAATTGAGATATTGAGAGATTTAAGAAAAGGAGAATTTGATGTACTTGTCGGAATCAATCTTCTTAGAGAGGGTCTAGATTTGCCAGAAGTTGAATTAGTGGCAATTATGGATGCCGATAAAGAAGGTTTCTTAAGATCTGAAACAAGTTTAATTCAAACAATTGGTCGAGCAGCTCGTAACAAAGATGGTTATGTAATTATGTATGCAGACAGAAAAACAGATTCTATAACTAAGTCAGTTTATGAAACAAATAGACGAAGAGAAATTCAAATGGCTCATAATGAAAAATTTGACATAACGCCTACAACAATTTCAAAAGAAATAACTGATATTTTAGAAATGGTGGAAAAAAACAGACCTTCTAAAGATGAGATGAAATTTATGTCTAATATAAACCTTAAAAATGCTTCCAAACAAGATTTGTATAAAATATCAAAGAACATTGAAAAAGAAATGAAGGTTGCTGCAGATTTATTAGAGTTTGAATTAGCTGCTAGATTAAGAGACGAGCTTAAGGAGATCAAGAAAGAAATAATGGAGTTACCAAGCTAATGTCTCAAGATTTTCTAAAAGTTAAAGGCGCTAAAGAACATAATCTTAAAAATGTCTCGCTGGATATTCCAAAGAATAAATTTGTGGTGATTACAGGTTTATCGGGTTCGGGAAAATCTTCATTAGCCTTTGACACTATTTACGCTGAAGGTCAACGAAGGTATGTCGAAAGTTTGTCTGCATACGCTAGACAATTTCTTGGACAAATGGAAAAACCTGATGTTGAAAGTATAGAGGGCTTATCACCTGCTATTGCAATTGATCAAAAAACATCTTCTAGAAGCCCAAGGTCAACAGTAGGTACTGTTACAGAAATACATGACTATTTAAGATTATTATGGGCAAGGATTGGGATAAGTTACTGTCCTATTTGTGGATCTAAAATAGAGAAGCAGTCTGTAGATTTTATTGTTAATCAGGTAATGTCTCTAGGCGAGAATGTTGATATTGAAATACTCGCTCCTGTAGTCAAATCTAGAAAAGGTGAATTTGAAACACTCTTCAAAGATTTATTAAAAGATGGGTTTACACGAGCATATATAGACGGAGAACTTATAAGACTAGACGAAGCCAAAAGGCTAGATAAATATTTTAATCACGATATCTCTGTTTTAGTTGACAGGATGAAAATTAAAAAAACACCAGGACGTAGGCTTCCTCAGTCTATTGAAGCTGCTCTTAAACTGACGGGTGGAACTCTTGATGTAAAATTCAATGACACTATTCAAAACTACAGTCAAAATCTTGGTTGTTTAGATTGTGGAACTTCCTATGATAAGTTGGAACCTAGGGACTTTTCATTCAACTCGCCTTTTGGTGCATGTAATACTTGTAATGGTCTAGGAATTAATTATGAAATTGATGAAAAGCTTTTAATAAAAAATCGAGATTTGTCAATTAATGAAAATGTATTTCCCGACATGTCTACAAGGAAATATTTCAGGGCACAAATTTATGGTGTTTGTGAGTATTTTGAAATCCCCATGGATGCCTCTTATAAAGATTTAACCGAAAATGATAAACACATACTATTAAATGGTAGTGACGGAATAAAGACACCAATAAGGTACACGAATAGGTTTGGTAATTCAAGAACTTGGGAGAGAGCTTATCCTGGAATCATCCCAATGTTCAAACGTCTATATGAAGAAACTACTTCAGACCATGCACGTGATTACTATATGCAATTCATGAGAGAGCTTCCTTGTGGAGGCTGCGAGGGAGAGAGGTTAAATGAAAGGTCCAGAATGGTACAAGTCAAATCACTCACCCTTGGAGAATTCAACAAACTTTCTATCAAAAAAGCATATGAAGTAGTTAATAAGCTCAAATTGACCGGAAACTCAAAAGAAATTGCAGAAGCAATATTAAGAGAGATAAAAGAGCGATTAAATTTTCTAAATGAAGTAGGTCTTGGATACCTTCAACTAAACAGGGGAGCAGCAACTCTCTCGGGAGGTGAGGCTCAAAGAATTCGTCTTGCTACTCAAATTGGATCTGGCTTAACAGGTGTTCTTTATGTTCTTGATGAACCATCTATAGGCTTACATCAATCTGATAATGACAAATTGATAGAAACACTGATTAGATTGAGAAATCTTGGTAACACAGTCTTAGTCGTAGAACACGATGAAGAAACAATGAAGCAATCAGATTACCTTATTGACATTGGCTGGGGTGCAGGTGAACAAGGGGGGAACATTGTTGCTTCGGGTACATGGGAGGAAGTTTCTCTAGTAAAGAAATCAATTACAGGAAGATACCTTTCAGGAAAAGTAAAAGTTCCATATCCAAAAGTCCGGAGACAGGGCAACAGCGCAAAAATTGTTTTAAGAGGAGCTCAAGAGAATAATTTGAAAAATTTAACGGTTGAGTTTCCATTAGGAAAATTTATTTCAGTAACTGGTGTTTCTGGAAGTGGCAAGTCCACTCTTGTAACTGGTATTTTATCTAAAGCAATTCAAAATGAATTTACTAGAAAAAACTGGATACCGCCAGGTATACATAGGAGTATTTCAGGATTAAATTACCTTGATAAATTGATTGAAATTGATCAGTCACCTATTGGGAGAACACCTCGTTCAAATCCAGCAACCTACTCAGGAGTTTTTGATATGATTCGAAAGCTTTATTCAATGACAGAGGAATCAAAAATACGTGGATATAAACCTGGAAGATTCTCTTTCAATGTACCAGGTGGTAGATGTGAAGTATGCAAAGGAGACGGAACAATAAAAGTTGAGATGTATTTTTTACCAGATGTTTACGTTAAATGCGAAGATTGCGATGGTTCTAGATATAACCCTGAAACTCTAAGCATTAAATGGAAAGGTTATAGCATTGCCGATATTCTAAATTCAACTGTTGAAAATTCTTTAAAAATATTTGAGAACCAACCCTCAATTTTCAAAATTGTTAAAACACTGGACGATGTTGGTTTGTCTTATATTACCTTAGGCCAAGCTGCAACTACTTTATCAGGAGGAGAAGCTCAACGAGTAAAATTAGCTAAGGAACTCAGTAAGAGATCAACCGGTAAAACAATGTATATTCTTGATGAGCCCACAACAGGTCTACACTTTGCTGACGTTCAAAAATTATTAGAAGTACTTCATATGCTGGTTGATAAAGGTAATACAGTAGTTGTAATTGAGCACAATCTTGATGTAGTTAAAAACTCAGACTGGGTTATAGATCTTGGTCCAGAAGGTGGAGAAAATGGTGGTATGGTTGTAGCGTCAGGAACACCTGAAAGCATCGTAAAAGATAAAAATTCCTTAACTGGAAAATTTCTAAAAAGCTTACTTTAAATGGATAAAATATCAACTAAGGAAATTCCAGAAAATCCAGGTATTTATATATTTAAAGATAAATACAATGATCCTCTATATGTTGGAAAAGCTAAAAATTTACGAAAGAGAGTCCCTTCATATTTCAGAGAGAATACTTCATGGAAAATAAAGAGATTAATATCTGAAGCAATTGAAATAAGTTTTGTAACTTCTAAAAATGAAGCAGATGCATTGTTGGCGGAATATTCTTTTATACAACAATATAAGCCGAAATACAATGTAAGACTTAAAGATGATAAGTCTTATCCATATGTGACAGTAACGAATGAAACTTGGCCAAGAGCTTATGTTTCAAGAAGTATTAATGAAAAGAATATAAACTTTGGACCATTCCCGTTTATTGGTGCTGCTAGAAGATCTCTGGATCATTTAATTAATATATTTCCTGTAAGAACTTGTACTAAAAATGTATTTGAACGGCATCAAAAGCTTAATAAACCATGCTTACTTTTTGATATAAATAAATGTTCAGGCCCTTGTGTTAACGCCATAGATCAAGAGTCTTATAAAAATATGCTGGAAAATATTGAAAATTTTTATTCCGGTAAATCTGACATGTATGTAAACAATAAAATTGCAGATATGAAAAAATATTCTGCAAACCAGGAATATGAAAAAGCAAATGAAGCAAAAAAATTAATCGAACATTTAGAAAATGCTCGATCTACTCAGACACTAATGGTATCTAATACTAAGTCTGTAGATGTAATAGGAATTGATGTAAGCAATCTTGATGTAGTTATTTCTTGTTTGTTAATAAGAAGTGGAAGAATAATAGGGGAGGTAAAAAAAACATTTGAACCTATAGATACAAAAAAACATGATGAATACCTCCCTCAAATCATATTATCAATATTTTCTGAAAACCAACCATCCGAAGAAATTTTAGTTAGTCACAGCTTCCCTTTTATTGAATTAATACAAGAACAGTTATCTGAAAAGTGGGGAAGAAAAATAGAACTGAAAACACCAAAACAAGGATGGAAAAAAGAGCTATTAAATACAGCAATAATTGATGCGAAAGAACTTCGTAGAGTTGTTAATTTCAGAAGAAGAACTGATTTAGAATTTAGAACTAGATCACTTGAGCAGCTAAAAAATAAACTAAATTTAACAAATGTCCCTTACCGTATAGAAGCTTATGATATTTCAAATTTAGGACCTGAGTATAGAGTTGGCTCTATGGTTGTAATGGAAGATGGACTTTCTAAACCATCAATGTACAGAAAATTTCATATTAAATCATTTCAAGGTCAAGATGATTTTAAATCAATGGAAGAAGTTTTATTTAGAAGACTCAGAAGGTTGACGAAGAATAATGAAAATGATCCTAGCTTCAGAAGAAAACCTGATCTTATACTAATTGATGGTGGTAAAGGCCAACTTTCATCGGCAAAAGGAGTATTAGATCATTTACAATTAGAAATTGATGTAGTGGGGCTAGCAAAAAGAGAAGAAGAAATCTTTAAACCCTTTCAAAAGGAGTCAATACTGCTAAATAAGAATTCAGAAGCATTGTTTACACTCCAAAACATTAGAGATGAAGCCCACAGGTTTGCGATAAATGAAAATAGAAGATTAAGAATTAAAAACTTTGATAAACAAACTCTATTAAATATAGAGGGTGTAGGAACAGTTTCATCAAAAAAAATTCTAGACAAATACAAATCAATTGAAAAGCTTTCAAAAGCTACTTATGAAGAATTAGAGGAAATACTAACCCCAAATATTGCGAGAAAAATTATTAACTACTTTAATAACATTTAATGTAGCTGTTTGAAAAAATTCTTCCATCTATAAACATGGCAACTACAATGTTAGCGAGAGGTAAAATTGGTTAATAAAAGACCCGAAGTTTTGTTACTTGTAGGCATGTCTGGTGCAGGACGTTCTGCAAGCTCTAATGTTTTTGAGGATCTTGGCTATTACGTCATCGAAAACTTACCCCCAGAACTTGTTGAATCTGTAGTTGAATCTAATGATGTAGCTGAATCAAATAAACAACTTGTCCTAACTATCGATGCAAGAGATATATCAGCCCAAGATGAACTCAATAAAAGTCTTGAGAGGTTAAGTCAATCTGGTGTCCTAACAAGAATGATTTTTTTAGATGCCGATAACGAGACCCTTATTGAGAGATATGAAGAAAATAGGCGACCACACCCCATGGGCATGGATTCACTTTCTCAATCTGTGAAAAATGAGCGTGACCAACTCAAGCCTATTAAAGAACTTGCAGATTTAGTAATCGACACCACAGATATGAATGTTCACGAACTAAGGAAAAGAATCATAGAGGGTTTTCAGGGTGAAGCTACAAATCAAGATTTAAAAATATCCGTAACTTCTTTTGGTTTCAAGAATGGTGCACCCAGAGATGCAGATATTGTTCTTGATGTGAGGTTTTTACCCAATCCTCATTGGAGAGAAGAGTTAAGGTCTTCTACTGGACAATCACCAATGGTAAGAAACTACGTCCTCTCTTTTGAAGATGCCGAAATATTTCTTGAAAAAGCAAAAGATTTGATAGATTTTTTACTACCAAGATTTACTTCAGAAGGTAAATCATATGTAGGAATTGCAATTGGTTGCACGGGCGGTAAACACCGAAGTGTCGTCATGACCGAAGAAGTTGGTGGTTGGTTAATCAATGAAGGTAAAGATGCAGTAATCCTTCATAGAGATATGAAAGAGTAATATTGTCGACTAATGAATCACTTGGACACACACTAATACGTGCTGATTTAAATTCACCAATTCAAAATAAAACTATTCAAGATAATTTTAGAATTATTAAAGCATTAGAACATTTAAAAAAAATTAGGGAAAATTCAAAAACGGTTACTTTTACCAGCCACCTAGGCAGGCCCCTAGGAAAAGATGAAAATTATTCATTAAAACCGATTGCAGAAGAAATGTCAGAACTATTAGGTGAAAAAGTTATTTTTATTGATTCAATATTTGATCAACATATAAAAAGTAATCTTGAAAGAAATCCAGGGAAAGTATTTTTAATGGAGAACATAAGATTCTATCAAGAGGAGCTGGATAATGACACAGATTTTGCCCAAAAAGTAACAAGTAACTTCAATACTTTTATATTAGACGCTTTTGGTGCTGCTCACAGAAGTCACTCTTCTATCGTTTCTTTTGGTAAGTACATTAATTCATTTCAAGGAGAACTTATGTCCAATGAGATTAAAAACCTTCAAAAGTTAACAAATTCTCCAGCACAACCATATACAGTAATTCTTGGTGGTGCAAAAATTTCTGATAAGCTACAGTTAATTAATAATTTGATTCCACATGTAGATAACTTATTAATTGGTGGCGGCATGTGTTTTACTTTTTTGAAAATAAAAGGTTACAATATAGGAAAATCACTTTGTGAAGATGACTACTTGTCAACAGCAGAAGTCTTGCTTGAATCAAAGCATGGCCATAAAATACACCTACCATCTGACTTCGGAGTTACAGAATCTATTGAAAGGGGATCAAGAGTAGATAAGAATATAGACGAATTTACTGACCAAGATATTGGAGTCGACATATCTATGTCCACTATTAAGGAGTTTGAATCTATTTTGTTAAAATCAAAAACTGTATTTTGGAATGGTCCCATGGGGATATTTGAGAATCCAAATTATAAATTAGGAACCCAGTCAATTACGGAGATAGTTTCTAACTTAAATGCATACACGGTTGTTGGTGGTGGAGATTCTGTAAGTGCGATACAGATGTTTTCAAATCTTTCTAAATTTAATCATATTTCTACAGGTGGTGGGGCATCTTTAAAGTATTTAGAAGGGAATCAATTGCCCGGTGTAAATATATATAAACCACTTATACTCTGAAGTTATGAAAAAAATTATTATCGGCAATTGGAAACTTAATTTAGATCACTTAGAAGCTATTCAGCTTCTTCAGAAATTAAACTATTCTTTAGAAGTTGATATTGAAGATAACATTGATATAGTTTTAGCTCCATCGCATACTTCGTTAAGGTCATTACAAACAATTGTGGATGCAGACAAACTTAAAATCAAAATTTCATCACAAGATGTATCTGCGTACCAATCAGGTGCATTTACTGGTGAAGTTTCGGCAAGCCAGTTATGTAAACTTAATATAGGCTATTCTATTATCGGTCATTCTGAAAGAAGAACTCTATTTAATGAATCTGATGAGATTGTTAATCTAAAAGTCCACAATTCGATTGATAACAAGATAGTTCCAATTATCTGTTTTGGAGAATCAGAAGAGCTAAGGAATAACAATGAATATTTACCTCATATAATCAATCAAGTGAATTCATCTGTCAAAGGAATTCGAAAAGATAAAGTTGAAGAAATTATCTTTGCATACGAGCCTATTTGGGCAATTGGAACAGGAAAAGTAGCATCTACTGAAGACGCTATAGAAGTCTTATCTGCAGTAAAAGAAGAAATCTCTAGTAAGCCTTATTATGACCAAGATAAAATAAGATTTATCTATGGTGGAAGCGTATCCCCAACAAATGCTACAGAATTACTTAATTCTAAGATCATAGACGGCGCATTAGTTGGAGGGGCTTCTTTAGATACTGAAAAATTTGTTCAGATTATTAAGTCAATTAAATTATGAATCTAGTATTCGTTAGACACGGACAAAGTAGTTGGAACAAACAAAATAAATTTACAGGATGGGTTGATGTAGGGCTTTCTGAAAGAGGTAAATCTGAAGCTATTGAAGCAGGGAAAGTTTTAAAAAATTTAAATTTCACTCCCTATATTTGCTACACATCATTTTTGAAAAGATCAAAAGACACAGCATCACATGTCTTGAATCAATTGCATATTGATAATTCTTTTAATACCCTTAAAAAAGAATTTTGGCAGTTAAATGAGAGGCACTATGGCGCTTTACAGGGGTTAGACAAGATAGAAACAGCAAAAAAATATGGTGAAGATCAAGTTCTCAAGTGGAGAAGAGGGTATGAAATAAAACCTCCTTTGATTGACCAGGGGTCTGAATTTGATCCAAATTTAGACGATAAATATAAAGACCTTAGTGACGAAATGCCACTAGGAGAATCTTTAGAAGATGTTGTCTCAAGAGTAAAAGAGACACTTTCTATTATTGTAAACACTACAAAGAGTGGAAATGTTTTAGTTGTTGCTCACGGTAATAGCATCCGTGCAATGGTTAAAATTCTAGAAGATATTTCTGATAAAGATATTGTTGATGTAAATATTCCAACAGGAATTCCACTCGCATTTAACATTAATGATGATAAAATAACTAGAATTGGATATCTTGGAGATAAAGAAAAAATCCAAAAACTAGAAGATGAAGTAAAGCAACAATCTAGATTGAAAGAGTAAAATTTTATGGATACAGTAACAGCAAGTCTTGTAGCTATACATATAATAGTTTCTATAGCACTAATTGGTTTAGTTCTACTAAATAGTGGAAAAGGTGGAGGTCTTTCTGATATGCTGGGCGGACCAGGGGCATCAGGAAATATAGGCCAAACTTTAGCAGAGAGAAATCTGAGTAGGATTACAGCTTTTGTGGCTTTACTTTTCTCCATTACAACATTACTTTTGTTTTGGTTCCTTGATTGATTTAGCGCGGGTGGCGGAACTGGTAGACGCGCAGGATTAAGGATCCTGTGGGGTAAGACCCGTGGAGGTTCGAGTCCTCTTCCGCGCACAAGTATATGAGTAACAAAAAAACAATAGCTATAGTAAATGATCCTAAAGTTACCCTTGGTTCAATTTCAAGTGATAATCTAAAGCAATATTATGCATGGGAAGTTGACTGGAGTTCTCTTGGTGTAAATAATGATTATATAATTTTGGGCGGTCATATGGGCGCTTATGATACTAAAGATTTTCCTTATTTAAGTGAAGAAAAAAAATGGCTTAACAAAATAATTCCATTAGGCACAAAAGTTCTTGGAATATGTTTAGGTGCTCAACTAATTGCAGATGCAATGGGGGGAGAAGCATACCTTTCTGAGGAAATTGAATTTGGATTTAAGAACTTGAATTTCCATAAAAATTATGAATTACTAGATGTGTATAACAGTTTGAAAGTTTTTGCATGGCACAGAGATACTTTTACCTTACCTCAGGAAGCAGAACTAATTGCATCTACTGATTTTCCACAAATATTTAAAATATACAATACGTATGCTTTTCAGTTTCATCCAGAAATTACTATAGATTTATATGATGACTGGTATGACAGCGATATTAGTAAGAAGGAACTTTCAAACTTTAATACAGAAAAAACAAGAAATTACCTCGTAGAAAACGAATTTTTTTTTAGCAATAAAATGAATAATTTCTATAGTGCTTGGAAAAGTTTAAAACTTTAAATTGTTAAGGTTATCTACATAATTTTTCAACTTTTCAAATCTTTTCGAAACATCATTTTCATAGATTAAACTTTTCTTCATTTCTTCAGCCATTGGTATTTTGGAAGAAAGCTCCCAAAGCTTTAGTATCCTATTGAAAGATTCAATTTCAAAAACGGGCAAATCCACACTCATCCCTTGCTCAATTAATTTACCTATAGCGCTTTGAATATCCTTTTGTAGTAAATCTAATTCACTTTCAGTTGGAGGTATTCCAATATCACTAACTAGTTCACAATTCCCTCTAGGGTATTCAGAGTCTAACTTTATTTGTCTAACCTTTTTTAAGCTTATGCATTCAACAACTACAACCTGTTCCGCATTAGATATATCCTTGTGGTCTAATATTTTTACTTCTGAAACTATTTGACCAATCTGATTCAAGTTTTCACTTACACAAAAAGGAGTATTGTTTTTTATGCTGTCTCCAACAAGAAGAAGATATCGTGGTTCAAATATTCTTAAAATAGAGATTTCAGTAGGAAAATAATTAATACCTACACCAAATAATGGAATTTCAACTATCATATTCGTGGTATTTAGGATAAGTGATATAAAACATTATGAGAATAGAAGATGAAATAAAGCTAACTTTTGATGACGTTCTAATAAGACCAAAAAGAAGCACTTTAATTTCTAGGTCTGACGTTGAGCTAAACAGAGAATTTAAATTTAGACATTCTGACCAAAAATGGACTGGTGTTCCTATTTTTTCTGCAAATATGGATACAACAGGAACTTTTGAAACAGCTAAAGCTCTACAGGCACACAACATGTTGACAGCAGTACATAAATTCTACACACTTAAAGACTGGGAGGAAAATCTTCCAGATCTGAATCCCGAATATCTTGCAGTCACAGTGGGGACATCAGAAGATGATTTTGAAAAAGCAATCAGTATATTTGCAATAGAGGACAATATAAAGTTTTTATGTTTAGATGTTGCTAATGGGTATCGTGAAGACTTTGTTACTGCAGTAAGAAAATTCAGAGACAAATTTCCAAACAAAATCATTATTGCTGGAAATGTAGCTACTAGAGAAATGACCGAAGCTTTGATATTAGCAGGTGCAGATATAGTCAAAATCGGTATTGGCCCCGGATCAGTTTGTACAACAAGAAAAGTTGCTGGAGTAGGCTACCCACAACTTTCATCTATCTCAGAATGTTCTGATGCTGCACACGGGCTAGGAGGTCATGTCATTGCTGATGGTGGTTGCAAGTATCCTGGCGATGTATCAAAAGCTTTTGGTGCAGGTGCCGATTATGTAATGCTTGGAGGTATTTTTGCAGGTCACTTAGAATCTGGGGGAGAATTAGTCACAGGGGAAGATGGAGTTCAATATAAAGATTTTTATGGAATGTCTTCTAGAAAAGCCCAAGAAATATATTATGGTGACTTAGCTGAGTATCGAGCGCCTGAAGGTAAAAAAGTAAGACTTAAATACAAGGGTAGTATCGAAACCACAGTTCAGTCTATTCTAGGAGGAATCAGGTCAGCATGTTCTTATGTTGGAGCTAAATCAATCAAAGATTTGCCAAAAAGCACTACTTTTATACGAGTTACACAAACTACTAACGAGATATATACAGGATCAGAAAATAGTTGAAAATAGATATTTATACAAAAGACAACTGTATTTGGTGTGATAGAGCAAAATTTCTTCTTGATTCAAAAGAATTAGCTTACACTGAAATTGATTTGTCAGATGATAGTTTGAGAGATGATTTTTATTTAAAGCTGGGTGATAATGTAAAAACAGTCCCACAGATATTTATTGACAATAAACGTGTTGGAGGATATCAAGATCTAGTAAGGTGGTTTGATAATGGCCTCTAACGAATCATCAAAAACTGTCTTTTTGGCTATGTCTGTTAATTTTTCAATAGGGGTTGCTAAATCTGTTATAGCAACAATAACTATGTCTAGTGCAATGTTTTCTGAAGCAGTACACTCTTTTGTTGATACGGGAAATCAGTTTCTTCTATGGTTTGGCATCAAACAATCGAAGAAATCAAATCCAAAAATTTATCCGCTAGGGAGAGGTAAGGAAGAATACTTTTGGACTCTTGTAGTAGCTGTATTGATATTTACAGTTGGTGGACTAGTTTCTCTAGAACATGGAATTGAATCTTTATCTCATCCAAAAAAATTACAAAATTTAACTATTTCTGTCACACTACTTATTGTTTCGATCATTCTTGAATCCTATGTACTAAAAAAAGCTGTTTCCCAACTCAAGAAGGGAAAGTCTAAAGATAAAGGCATACTAACTCTTTTAAAAGAATCTACAGACGGGCCTTTAATTGCAATAGTTGTTGAAGATTTTGCAGCAACTCTAGGTCTAATTTTTGCATTGATTGGAACGTTGCTGTCCTCAATAACCGAAAACTCAATTTATGATTCAATATCTGCGATTTCAATAGGAGCACTATTGATGGTTTCGGGTATTTTTCTAGGTTATGAAATGAAACATTTAATTACCGGTGAGAGCATTTCTGATGAGCGATTAAAAAAAATTAATAAAATAATAAATTCACATCAACACGTAACTGTATTATCTAGGCTTAAAATCATACCAATAGGCAGCAATCAATATTTAGCTTTAGTAACACTTGATTACGAAGATTCATTAGACAATAATGAGGTAGTTTCTGTTAACCAATCTTTAATTGAAACAATTCAAATAACTGAGCCATCGATTGTTGAGATATACTTTAATCCACAATAAGATAGGATATCTTTATGGAAATAAGTAAAGAACATTTATCAGAAGAACAAATACAGGTCACACAATTTTGTGGAACCGAACCACCATTTTCAGGTAAATTGCTTAATGAAAAAAGAGAAGGTACTTATATTTGTGCAGTTTGCAGAGAAGCCCTATTCGATTCTACTTCTAAATATGACTCCGGATCAGGTTGGCCAAGTTTCTTTGATGCTGCGGAGGGTAAAATATCAACAAGAGTTGATACATCCTTAGGCATGACAAGAACTGAAATTCTATGTAAGAACTGTTCTTCTCACCTAGGACATGTATTTCCAGATGGACCACAACCTACAGGAAATAGATACTGTGTAAATAGCTTAAGTATGGACTTTAAAGTTCATGAGTGAAATATTCATTGATAATGACTGTAGTGTATGCAAAGCGTATGGGTTGTTTCTTTACAAAAAAAATAATGAATTAAATATTTCTAGTCAACAAGATTTGAATCAAATTGATATTGAACGAGATGAAGTTATATATATCAAAAACAATAGAAAATATTATGCATCAGCAGCGGTTATCGAGTCAATTTCCGATCTTGGTGGAGTCTATAAAATAATAAAAATATTTTATCTAGTTCCTAAAAGAATTAGAAATTTTGTCTATCGAATAGTTTCAAAAAATAGGAGAAGGTTTTTTTATAAATAGACTAAATAAAATATTCCAAAGTAAAATATTCAGAACAATCTTTATATTTTCTATATTTAGAGCTTTTTATGGACTTCTCGTCGTATTCGTATTTTATTATTTTGGCTATAAGGCAAATGTAAATTTAGAAATCTATGTTTTGTACCTCTTAATTTCAGTACTATTTTCAAGATATCTTTTTAAAAAATTAAAATTTAAATTTAATCTCTAAAATTTCCAAATGTTAGGTGTATTTCAAAGTTTTTTTCTTTAATTGAGTTCATAACTATTTGTAGTGTATCCTTTTTTTTTGACATTACACGTATTGAACTATCTTGTATAGATGCTTGTAACTTTTTATCTATTTCTTTTATATATTTCACAATTTCTTTTGCCTGAGGTGTTTCAATTCCTGATTTAAGAAGATACACCCTTTTACTTTCAGATGGAGTTTCATCATCTGAAAATTCTGATAAAAACTTTATTGAAATATTTCGTTTAGCAAACTTTTCCCTAAGTACTTGATCTGCTGCTAAAAGCCTATCTTTAGTTGAGCTGTTTATGCTTATTGTTGTATCACTAGCATCGATGGATGTCTTTGTATTCTTAAAGTCGTATCTATTAACAATTTCTCTTTTAGATTGGTCAACTGCATTAGTGACTTCTTGTTTATTGAATTCAGATGTTATGTCAAAACTAGGCATGTTTAGCTCCCATATTTTTCTTTTATGTAGTTGAGTTCATTTTCTATCTTAAGGATACTTCTTTTTAATGCTTGAAGTTCTTCAACTTCATCATATTCCTCATAACTTTTAATTTTCTGCTCTAGTGCTCTGTACCTAATTAATAAAAATAGGATTATTATTAATAAACCTACCCAAAAAATATTTTCCATAATTTAATTTACCATTTTAGTGGCAATGTACACACCAAACAACCCAGCTAAAATTGAGATGATTACTGTACCGAATAGATAAATTAATGATAAAAATGGGGACTGAGAATTTAGCTCAATCAAATCAAATGTAAATTGAGAAAAGGTTGTAAATCCTCCCAAAATACCTGTTAATAAAAAAATGCTTAAGATTGTATTTTGAGCAACTGAAACATAAACTATACCAAAAATAAAAGAGCCTAAAATATTTACTCCCATTGTTGAAACTTGATTCATTTGTAGAAAAGTAAAAGAATAATTTAAAAGATATCTTAAGACTGAACCAATGCCCCCTCCAAGAAAAACTAGAGCTACTTTATTTAGCATTCGACTGTCTTAAATATTCGTAACCAACTATTGCAACAGAGTTTGCAAGGTTAATGCTTCTTGAGTCATCATCCATAGGTATTGTTAGCAAATTAGTATCTTCAATTAGATTTTCTGGTAAACCGACTGATTCCGGTCCAAATATTAAATAACTATATTTTGAAAGATTTACGTCCCAATAGTTACGAGTACCTTTAGCTGAAAGATATCCAATTTTAGCTGAGTTATTTTCGGTTAAAAAATCTTCCCAGCTTTCATATATACTTACTGATGCTAAATCGTGATAATCAAGACCAGCCCTTCTAACTTTATTTTCTTGAAATGAAAATCCAAATGGTTTAATTATATTTAAAGGAATACCAGTGTTTGCAGAAAGCCTTATACAGGCACCAACATTACCTGCTATCTCAGGTTGATAAAGTACAATTTCCACAATGTAATTATATTCCTATTCAAGAACCATATACTATGTAAAATATTTACTATGAAACAATTTACTAATTTGTTCTTCCCATCATTTGGTAGTTTTAAGGGTGCGTGGAATCAAGTTTCTAAAACTTCAAATTCTAGAATTAGATTTATTGACTTTTTAAAAGTTACAGGACTGTTGTTAATAATTTTTAATACATTCTATTTTCTTCAATTTGAAAAATCTTCCGGCGAATTTATAATTTACAATCGAGTAATTTTAGACAATACACTTACCCCAATTACCTGGGTGACTGTAGGGATGTCTCTATTTATATTTTCGACGGGATTTACAAACAAAATTGCCTGGTATTCTAATGTTGGCAGAGATGGTAGTCAGTGGAAATTTCTTACTGATAGAGTCGACAGTATTATGGGAACTGTTCTAGTCTGGATTTTTTTTATAACTTTAACTTTAAATATTTCTTCTAAAATTATTTATTTTCCCTTATATATTACCAATCAAGAAGATGGAATACTTACAGTTACTGAATTTATCATGTGGCCATTGTGGTTAGTATCCATTTATTTAGCTGTAGTTTTATTTTGTCCACTAACTATTTTTCTTCATAAAAAAAACCCATATTCAACAATTTCTTTCTTGATAGCTAGTCTTGTTTTAATTGATAATATTGATTTTTCTATCTCACTTTCTTATATAAAACTATTTAATTATTTAATTTTCTGGTTAACAGTTCACCAGTTAGGATATTTTTACGCTGATGGAAAAATTTTTAATTTTAAAAAAAGAACCTTTGCTGCAATCTCTTTACTTTCTTACAGTTATCTCTCTTTTTTACATTACTCTACAAGTGAATATCTTTCAGTTTCAAATTACCGCTTACTCTCATTTTCAAATGAAGATCCACCTACAACTATCTATTTAATAGCTTCTGTTGGGCTTATCAGTTTTCTTTTATTACTACGTGAAGAGATTGAAACTTTTATGAATAGGCAAAATGTGTGGTACATTTTTTCAACTATACATTCGAATATATACACACTATTTCTTTGGCACGTGGCCGTCTTCTTTTTTACTAGTTACTTTTCTACCCCTGTTTATTTATATGTACTTATTATTTTTGTGTCAATATTTGTTTTTGGTAATTATGAAAGAAAAACTTTTAGACTCTCCCGTTCTTTAATTAAGAGAGTCAATCCCTTGCAACCTTGGCCAACTCCAATAAAAGCCCGTCTTTCTTATAGCAACTTTCTTTTAGCCTGGATATCTTCCGTCTTAGTTATTATTGGAATATTTCAAATTACATTAGGGGGAGTAGGCTTATCTGGTTTCTTCTCATTAAGACAGCTTTATATATTTTCAGGAAACACATTTGAAGCATTCATAAGAATAATTATTGGACTTTTGCTGCTTAACGTTACTGTCAGAAGAGTAGATCTAAAAAATCAATTACTTGTTTTGGCAATAGCTTCTCAAGTAGTTACTTTACTCATAAGGTTTCAGTTATATAGTTCAATTACATCACTGGAGTTATATCTCGGTGTATTTTTAGTTTTCTTTTATTTGATACTGATATTTAATAATCGTAACTATAAATCGCTAGTTTGAGTCATAATATATGAATATGAAAAAAGGTGAATCAAGACAAGAGCTATTGAATAGAGCATTCTTTTATGTTCTCTTTATTGGAATTGCAATAATTATATTTTTAAGAGTAAAGCCTTTAATTTTTGATTTATTTGTAGCTATTGTCTTAGCTGCTTTAGCGGAACCTGTCGTTTACAGGTTGTCAAAAAAATTTGGAAGAAAAATATCGGCACTTATTGCTGTGTTTGTAATTTTATTTGTTATATTTGGAATAATCTTTTCCCTTGTTCCAATTATGGTTCAAGAGATTTATTTTCTATCAACACAGTTACCAACTTACCTAGATAACATTTTGGAATATATAAATAGTGAAGGTTTTTCAATTTCAAATCAATCTCTCGATTTGGAGACTCAATTTGGTACATTTATTAAATCATATGGGGAAACAGTTGGCGAGACTGTTGTTTTCGCCGGACAAGGTGTGCTGAGTGCACTTGGACATTTTTTCATAATCTTCTTCTTTTCTTTTTACTTAATAAGCGAAGGTGAGCATTGGAGAGAAAGTTTAAAAAATTCTATTTCATCACGCTATTCCAATCTTATAGATCAAGTTTGGACAATAGGTGTTTCCAAGGCAGGTGGATTTATCGTTGCACGAGTAATTTTGGGAATCCTTGCCAGTGTTGTATTTACAGTTTCTTTTCTTATTATTGGATTACCATCACCCGTAGCTTTAGGAATAGCAGCAGGGGTATTATCCCAATTGATTCCAGTGATCGGGACATTCCTTGGTGGAATAGTTCCAGTTTTAGCTTCGGTATCACTGGGAGCTAATTATGTTTTGTACACGCTTCTGGTTCTTTCGATATATCAATTACTAGAAAACTATTTTATCAGTCCAAAAATTACACAGTCAACCATGGAGATACACCCAGCAGTAGCAGTTTTCTCAACAATCTTTGGAGCATATACAGTTGGAGCAGTAGGAGCAATTCTAGCACTACCTGTGGCAGCAACCATACAAGGTGTAGTTGGGACAGTTATTGAAAATAATAAAAAATGAGTAGTATATTTGACCTTCCAATCAGTGCAGTAAAATCAGTAGATAAATTATTGCAACACTTCAAAGAGGAAACAATTGATGAAGTTGAAGATTCAATAAAATCTTTAAAAAGAAACTTTAAAGCAGGAAACTATTTAGCTATATCCATGTTATTTATAATTATTGGAATTGCATCAATACTAAGCCAATTATTTGTAGGTAATTTTTTCCTCCAAGCTATGACTTATTTTTCCATGGCCTTACTGTGTTTATTCTCTTTTGGACTTATTATTTGGAGAATAATGAAATGAAAAATTACAAAGACTCATACAGTGAACTCAAAAAAAATGTCAATGACGATAACTCTAAGATTATCACTTTCCTAATCTTCGGTATTCTTATAGGAAGACTGTATGAAAAATTTAATAGGATTAAAACTAAGATAATTAAGAAACGAAAATGAACAGATCTTTACAAAAATTTGTAGCTATTTTGCTTGCAGCAGGTGTAGTATTTTCAACAATTGCATATTTTTTATTGTTAATATAATTTTGTGAATTTTGAAAATAATCTCGTTATTATCGAGTCACCATCTAAACAGTATTTAAGCGTCATAACTAAGGGTCAAGAATTCATAACTAATGAAGGCAAAATAGAATTTGATAATATAGACAAACTGCCTATCAAGATCTTATCATCAACGGGTATCGAATTTACAATATATACCCCCTCTTATAAAGATTTCGTTCTTCTTATGAAAAGAGGTCCACAGATAATTTATCCAAAAGATGCAGGATCTATAATCGTTTCAGCAAATATTAATTCACACAGCAGAGTTCTTGAAATTGGTACTGGCTCTGGTGCACTCACACTTTTTATTGCTACATTGCTTGGACCTAATTCTGAATTTTACTCATTAGATGTCAGCAAAAAAAATCAATACAGAGCAGGTAAGACTATTTCAAGATATCTATCAAATTACTCTGAAGAATTTATAAAAAAAATTAACTTTGTAAATGAAGATTTATCAACATTTTCGATGAAAAATATCTCAATAAATTTTAATTCAATAATTACTGACGTTCCTGAACCTTGGCATTTTTTTGACAATAATCAAATTGAAGACAATCTATATTGGGTGTCGTATTTACCATCTATATCTCAGATTTCAAAAACTAAAGACACACTTGAACAACATAATTTTCAGCATATTGAGATCAAGGAAGTCCTTGAAAGAGAGTGGACAGTTAAAGGCAATATTTCAAGACCAAAACACACTATGGTAGGTCATACTGGATTTATTATAAGTGGAAGGTTTATTATTTGATTTATGGCTCAATCATGATGCATTCGCCAGGACACTCTTCCGCTGACTCAACTACTGCATCTTCTTGACCTTTTGGCACTACTGCTAATCCCTCTGCGCCACCAACATTTCCATTTTCTTCAGAAAAGATTTTGTCTCCCTCTTTAACATAAAAAAGCCCATCATCTAATCCAACGAAAACATCAGGTGCTATTTCTTCACAGAGTCCATCTCCTGTACATAAATCTTGATCAATCCATACTTTCATACATAGTATTTTACCCTATTATAGATTTACACAAATCATCGAATACAAAAATTATTTTAAATATTTTGTAAGATACTAATGAAACGAATTTTATGAAAAATGTATTTAAAAGATGTTTAAAGATAATTGCTCTTTTTGACAATCTGCCTAACTCGAATATTGATAGTAATTATATAAAAGACAATATTCCTGAATATAGAGAACTCAGCGACGGTGCCTTCAAAAGATCATTCGAACGCGATAAGGTGTTGTTAAAAGAAGTTGGTTTTAGATTGGAATATGAAAATGATAAATGGACCCTCCAAGAAGGTTATAAACTTGAAGGTAGGAATATTATTACTCAAATAAAGAATACTCCAAATTTTAATTTTGAATCATTTAGTAATACATATTCAGTTATTAAAAAATACTTATCTCCTCACTTTGAGCTAAACCAAAATTTAAAAATTATACCAAGATTAAGTGTTGCCTCTAGAGAAAAAAGGAGGGTATCTTTTTTATACAATGAAAAACTCAGGAAAGTTTATCCACTTGGTTTAAGGTTCCACAACGGATCTTGGTATTTAGGTGCTGAAGATAACAAGATTGTTAAGACCTTTAAAATATCAAATATAAACGATTTAAAGATAGGAACAAAAGAAAACCTTCACAATAATGAGATTAAAAATTTTACCTTTACTTGGGAGGATAAAAGTGAAGAAATTTCTGTACAATTACGATCAAACAAAAATTTGCATAACATCCATAAAAATATTTTTATCTTTACAGATTCTAACCAAGTCATCCAAGATGACTTAATAACTTTAAATTTGGTCACAAAAGATCACCACGGTTTTATAAAGTATTTATTGTTAGTTTCTCCAGAAATTACAAATATTTCTTCATCTAATAGAGAACTATTATTACAGGTGATAAATGGATTATAAAGTTAGTCTAAGTACAATCGTTCATATACTTTCGTTAATAAGATTAAAGACAACTTATGAAGTTGAAGACCTACTAAACAAACTCAATCTTAATTTTGAAAAACTGATATATTCACTAACTATTTTATCCGAAATATATTCAACAAATGGAGATAGTTTCCTAGATTTTAATATCAATTCAGAAACAAATTCTATAACTTTTGAATATGATAAATATCTACTCGAACTTGAACCCATTACAGATCTGGACTTATTTAAAATGTACACCCTACTTAGTAATCCAAAAATAAATATTGAGAAATTATTTGATGATAGTGACGAGGTGGTAAAGTTCTATAATGTATTAGGTCAATATTTTGAGTCAAATTATTCAATGCAAAATGATGATGCCGACTTAAGTAGTATATTTGAAACTGATGAAATTTATATTGAATACATCAAACTTGGCAATAGCCAACCAAGTACATATAAGATTAAACCACTCTCTTTTGGTTCTGGCAATGATGGAGACACAGTAGAAGCATACGATTATGAAGACAATAGAATAAAGACTTTTTTGATAGATAGAATAATCAACCTATCTGAAGAAAAACATCTTAAATCGTCATTTTCAAATATGGAAAATAGTGTAGAGGCAATCTTTACAGATTCTTTTTCAACACAACAAAAAAAACAATTTAGATCTGAAAATATCGCAATAGAACATTTCATTAAGAATATTGACACAGAAAATATAATTTCTCCAAACTCAGTTAAAGTTGAAATAGAAAAGAGGAAAACAATATTGATAAATGAGTTAATGAAATGAGCTTGGTTGAGCTATTAGTTATTTTGTTAATTTCTCTTGGTATTTTTGATAAGAGTAAAATTATACAATATTATCAAAAAATAATAAATTTTCAAAAAGGCCAAAATCGCCAAATCATAGGGGATACTTCAATTAATGAAAACTGGATTTGGGTTGATAAAGATGAGGAGGAGTGAATAGATGAAAAAACCATTTATAGACCACCTTAAAGAACTTAATTTTAGATTTCTAATTTCAATCATTCTCATCGCAGTTGTTTCTATTGTTGTTTATGTTCGCTATTCTTTTTTTGTAGACCTACTCCTAGATCCATTGATAAAAGCAGGATATGATCAGTCAAATATTTTTGCTTTAACTATCTATGAAGGTTTTCAGGTCAAGCTTCAGAATACATTTTGGATAGCAATTATCATATGTTTCCCTTTGGTCTCACTAATAATTGCTCTTTTTATAAAGCCTGCATTAGAGATTGGGAATACAGCCTTTTTACTCTACTTCTTATTTTTCACAGTTTTATTTTATCTTGGAATAGGATCTTCACTTAGCATTGCTCATGTTGGTATTGAGTTTCTTCTTTCCTTCAATGAGAATGAAATAATATTACGATCTCAAAATTACTTCCAATTCATAACTAGAGTATCGTTATTATTTGGTATATCTTTCCAGTTTCCTTTAGTTATTTTATTTTTACTTAATAAAAAAATTATTGATGTTGAAAGTCTTACAAAAAAAAGACCAGAGATGTTTATAGTGATTCTTATCTTCTCTGCAATTATCACACCTACAGGAGACCCTGTTTCCCTTTTTGTATTCACCATCCCAATGTATCTACTGATAGAAGTAATGATATTTGTTCACAAAAAAAGTAAACGTGGAATTTAATCCAGATCAATTTCAAATTGATGCAGTTGAATCTATAAATAAAAATTTCAATGTCTTAGTAGTAGCTCCTACTGGATCTGGTAAAACATTTATTGCCGAAAGAGCCATAGAAAAATATACAAATCAAAATCAAAATGTTATTTACACAACTCCAATTAAGGCATTGTCTAATCAGAAATATAATGATTTTTTAAATATAGGTATTAATACGGGATTACTAACAGGTGATAGAACCATAAATCCTGACTCAGAGTTGATAGTCGCAACTACAGAAATACTTCGAAATATGATTTATTCAAACGATAAAAGGTTAAAAAAAATTGGATTAATAGTACTTGATGAAGTTCATTATTTGTCTGATACTGAACGAGGCACTACTTGGGAGGAAATCATTATTCATGCTCCAAAAAATATTAAATTCCTTTTTCTTTCTGCAACTATAAGAAATAAAGATGAATTTCACAATTGGATAGTTTCTTTGCGTGGAAAAACATCACTAATCAAATCTGAGATAAGACCAGTTCCACTTGAGATTTCTTTAGTGGGAGTAAATCCATACAACGATCAGTTGAAAATAATTAAGTCTTCTAAAGATAAACGAAATAACAAAATCTTTAAATTTGAAAAACAATATAAAAAATTTAAACGTCCACATCTAGGCTTTCAGTTAGATTACTTAAATGATAAGACGTTAACCCCCTCTATTTTCTTTTATTTTTCAAGGGATAGAGTTGAAACTAAAGCTAGGCAGGCTGCAACAAATAGGAATAAAACAAAAAAATCTAAAGAACTTAGAGCCATATTTAATAACGTTTTCGACTCCCTTGATTCAAATCAGTATGAACTCCTTAACCTTGATGAACTACTGTGGATGTGGGTTAGAGGAGTTGGATATCATCATGCTGGACTTGCACCAATAGTGAAAGAATTTGTTGAACATTTATTTTTAAATAGATACATTGATTACCTTTTTGCTACAGAGACTCTTTCACTTGGTTTGAACCTACCTGCAAAATCTATAGTTATTGATAGACTATACAAATTCGACGGGATAAAAACCCGTTTAATAAATCAATCTGAGTTTCTTCAGCTAACAGGTAGAGCTGGTAGACGAGGTATAGACACTAAAGGATTTGCTTTTGTAAATTACGATAGAAACATTGAAAACTTTTGGTACAATAATCTTTTCACTCTTAAGTCGAGTACATTAAAATCTGCTTATTCTATTTCATATTCCTCAATTCTCAACATGTTAAACAAATATTCATTAGTTGAAGCTATAGAGTTACTCGAAAAAAGCTTTTTTGCTTATCAAAACAATTTTAATGTTTCCGGATTACAGAAAACGTTCAAATCTAAACTTGAGGTTTTAGAGAATCTAGGCTTTAAGGATAGAAACAAAAAATCAAATGTTTTAACAGATACCTACCGAGATGAATTAATTGTTGGAATAGAGCTGTTGGAAACTGATTTTGCTAAAGACATGAATTTTTATTTAATGTTTGTCTGCACAGGTTTGTCCTCTACACGTCACGATCTTTCCTTGAATGAAATATATTTAGACACCTATATAAAATTTCAAATCATGGAGGAAAGAATAAATAAAATTGAATCTTTTGCTGGTGTTAAAAGAACAACCTCTATAGATATTGGCTGGTTTAGTATATTTAATGAATATCTTCATTCAGAAGATATTGAATCTGTATTAATAAAGTTTAACATTAGTATTGGTGATTTTATTAGAGCAGGCAAGGAAGCCTCTGAACTTTCAGCTAAACTTTTTAATATCTATGGAATTGATGAATTCAAAATGATAAGTAATCTATTTAATGACGAATTAATACAGAAAACAATGCGATGAAGGAATTTATTGTTTTTTATAACGTAAATTCTAGAGGCAGAAATCTTACACAAGACTACATAGAGTCTCTTTTTAGAAAGCATGAATTAAGTTGTAAAATATTTATGACTAAGAGCATTAGTGAACTTGGAGAAATAATAGACCAGTTCACCGATACTAAAAAATATATCTATTGTGCTATTGGTGGTGACGGTACTATTAGTTCTCTTATAGACTCTCTTTTAAACAAAGGATTAGTACAGCCTATAGTTGCATGCTTACCATCCGGAAGTGGTTCTGACTTTTTAAGAACATTTGCAATTCCTCAAAACATAGAAAAAGCAATGGAACATTTAAAAGGGGATTCTGTTTATTTAATTGACACTGCTCTAGTTTCTTCTGAATTTCGTTCAAAGCATTTTGTAAATGTATTAAATTTTGGATTTTTAGCAGATACTGTTGAATTAAGCGAAAAGCTACCCAAACTCTTCAGAAGATTTAGATACCCCATTAGTTTTTGGGTAAAATTGCTACCTGCAAAATCATCCCAAATGAATCTTCAGACACACAACTATGAGTTTTCATCACATGCGTTTGTTGTTTCAATCTGCAACGGACAATTTTTTGGCGGGGGGTGGAACATTTCACCAAAGTCGAGTTTACAGGACGGTTTATTAAATATACAAATATTTAAAGTAACAAAACGAAAAGCTATGAAACTTTTTTTTCAAGCAAAAAAGGGTTTACATTTGACTGATCCAGATGTTTTATTGAAGCGAAGTGGAAATATAAAACTTTTAACTACCCAGTCAATTGAAATTGATGGTGATTATTTCGACAAAGGCCCAGCTGAGATATTTGTCAAAAAGCACTCCATACAGCTTAAAATTTAGTATTATTTTTAGAGCACTTTAAGGAGACCAATGTCAGAAAAAGATGTAGAAGATATTAAAGAACCTAATTTAGAAGATCTTGAAGAAGAAGATCTTGAGGAATCCGATACCCCCTCAGATGAAGAAGAAGAAAAAGAAGAGGTAGAAACAGAATCTTTAGAAGCTCGCGTTGAAAGTGAGAAAAAAACTGTTGAAGACCCTGACGATGCCGAAGGTTCTTTTATGAGTGTTGATGCTGCCGAAAAGAGAAATGTCAAAAAATCTGATTTAAAACTTGATGAAGCTGCAGCAGATAAAGAAGAAGATGAGTTTACTTGTTCTGTCTGTTTTCTTGTTTTGAAAAATACTCAACTAGCTAAACCTAGATCAAAAGTGTGCACCGATTGTGCATGAATTTGAAAATTTTAACTATAAATTTTCTATAACAACTACGGATACCGCACCAGCGGAATTACGTTCGTCTTTTATTGAAGAGATGAATCAAATAGACAACATAATGATAAACCATTATCTATCTCTGGAATTTATAAAAAAAATCTATTTTGTTCTAACTCAAGAAGATGTAAATATTGGTTATGGGTGTGGTGTTATAGAAAATGGTTTTCTTACTATTTATGAACTCTTTGTTCTTCCTGAATATAGAGAGTTAGGATTTGGCACTAAGATTTTCAATGAAATACGTACTTTCACACATACTAGCAATCTTAAAATACGATCTATTACACTACCTAGTGACAGAACAGGTAAAAACTTTTATGAGAGCAATCTAATCACAGCTCGTGCCTTAGTTATGGAGGAAAAACGTGAAAACTCTCGCTACAGACCTTGATGGCACTCTTTATTTAGACAATATATTGATTCCCGGTGTAAAGGAGTCATATCAATTGCTTTTAGCAAATAATTACTATATTTATCACGCAACGAACAACAGTTCCCAATCAAGACAAATAATAGCTTCTAAACTTGAGAGGTTATTACAGGTTGACATAGACCTATCATCTGTAATCACACCGTTGGTTGTCTTAGAAGATTACCTAAAAGGTAAAAATTATTCTGTCTATGTATTTGGCTCAGACGAAATCAAACAATACATTAGTAACATTTCAAACCTTGTCACAAATCTTGAAACAGCTGATTTAGTAATTTTGGGCAGAGTTGATTTCCCAAATGAAGATGAACTTGATGAGATTGCAAAAGGGATTAATTCTGGAATAGCTGCTGCAACTCTGAATAAAGACTTAACGTATCCCGTTAGCCCAACTGAGTTTAAACCAGGAAATGGACAAATAGCTAGATACATAGAATCAGCAACAAGGAAAACTCTAGACTCTTTTGGAAAAGACGGAATGCTATTTTCTGATTATTTTATAAATAAAGGTATCCAAATTGACTACATGATAGGAGACAGGGTAGATACAGATATTGTCTTTGCTAAAAATATAAATACAACATCAATCTTAGTTAATTCAAGTATAGAAAACCACATGCCGATTTCTCTTGCAGATGAAGTTTTTGATACCTTCAATGAGTTCGTCTCATCTATTGTTAAGTAGTTTCATACTCAGGTAACCAATAACAAAACCACCCAAATGAGCTTCCCAAGAAATGTTGTTATTTTGCAAAGCGATAAAGACTTGTGAAATAAACCAAAAAATCATAAAGTACTTAGCTTTTAATGTTGTTGGAAAGATTATTCCAAATGGAACTAAGACAAGTAATTTTGCATTTGGAAATCTATAAAGATAAGCACCCATTAATGCTGATACGACTCCAGAAGCTCCGACTACAGGATTTAAGTCAGAGTAATTCAAAAAAATATGCACACCAATGCTTCCAATTGAAACAATTATTAAAAAGAGGATAAATTTAAAAATACCTAACTTGTCTTCAATATTGTTACCGAAAATCCAAAAACTCCATAAATTACCTACTAGATGCAATAAATTAGCATGAAGAAAATTTGCGGTCAATAAACTAGCAAATATGTTTTTATCTTCAAATATGACAGTATCAACTAATGCCATACAGTTATTTGAATAGAATTGATTGGCACTTATAGGCCTTCCTATTTGAATTTCACATGGAATTGCTGAGAATTCATAAAAAAAATTAAAAAGCTCGGCAGCATCTTTTGGTTGTATCAGTAAATAAACAATTATCGTTGCAAAGATGAAAAGCCTTGTCACATAGGGAATGTTCTTGGCTGGATTAATATCTGATATAGGTATCACTTTGTACTCACTCCAAGTAGCGTATAATATATCCTAGTGAAGAATATATTAATTATTTCATCAAAGAAATATACTAAATTAAAAACCTATACAGATTTAATTAACCTAATTAAATCTAAAGGACTTCCTTTTGAAACATCTCATGTTGAAGATAAAAACCATATTTATGAAGATTATATTAATGAAGATACACTAGTTGCTAGTTTCGGTGGAGATGGCACAGCGCTAAAAGCAATGAAGATAGCATGGAACAACAATTTAATATTTATGCCATTAGGAACAGGTAGGGTAGGCTACCTAGTAAATAAATCTGAAGAAATTGATGATGTACTTAGCTCATGGATTAAAGATAAAAATACAATTGTTAGCCGATCAGCTGTAATTCAAGATTCAAATATAGAGTTACCTGCATTCAACGAAGTAGTTGTTATTAAAAATTCACCAACTCGAATTTTAGATATGGTATTCAGAACTTATAATCAAACTGTCAAACTTAGAGCCGATGGAATAATTATTTCAACATCATTAGGGTCAACAGCTTACAATTATTCAGCTGGAGGCCCGATTGTCCAAAACAGTCTTGAATCTATAATCGTTACACCAATATCACCATTTTCTAAATTTCCAAGATCAATAGTTTTGCATAAAGAATCAGATATAGAAATAGAAATTAAAAAAAAACAAAACTACGCAATTCAATTTGACGGAGTAGTTGAATCAGAAGAGCAAATCGATAATGATAAAATTTTTAAATATTCTTTATCCGATAAAACATTAAATATAATCGGAACCGAGAATTCACCAAGACTCGACCTTTTTTTAAATCAAATCCTTAGATAATCCTTTTAATAAGAATTTATCATGGTAAAATTTCTGAGTGACCAAATACATATTTGTAACTGGTGGTGTAGTCTCTGGTCTTGGTAAAGGGATTACCTCTGCATCTCTTGGAAACCTTCTGAAATCTCGCGGCCTTACAGTTATTAATCAGAAATTAGATCCTTATATCAATGTTGATCCTGATACTATGAATCCCTTTCAACACGGTGAAGTTTTCGTCACCGAGGATGGTGCAACTACTGATCTAGATCTCGGTCATTATGAGCGTTTCACTGGCGTAAATTTACGTAAAGATGCAAATGTTACAACAGGTAGCATATATAGAAAAGTTATAGAAAGAGAACGTAAAGGTGATTATCTTGGAGCAACTGTTCAAGTTATTCCCCACATTACCGATGAAATTAAAAGAAGGATTAAGGGCATTTCAAACGATGTAGATGTGCAAATTACTGAAATAGGTGGCACAGTGGGAGATATTGAAATTCTTCCTTTCCTTGAGGCTGCAAGGCAAATTAGAAAAGAGCTTGGTTCAGAAAATGTTATGTTCATTCACGTCACACTTGTACCTTACATCGGCCCAAGTACAGAATTAAAAACAAAACCTACTCAGCACTCTGTTTCTATGTTACGTGGCTATGGGATTAGTCCAGATTTAATCGTTTTACGTTCTGACAAAGGTCTTGATGAAGACATAAAAAATAAAGTTTCTTTATTTTGTGATGTCACATATGAAAATGTTATCAATGCTCCAGACCTTGATGACATATATGATGTTCCTTTAAAAATGAATTCAGAAGGTCTGGACTTAGCAGTCGATAAAAGATTAAATCTCAATACAGAACAACCAGATCTGGAAAGCTGGAAGAAAATGCTAAATCTTAAGAAAGAGGCAACAAAGGAAATACGTATTGCAATCTTGGGAAAATATTTCGGTCTGCCAGATAGCTATATGTCGGTAGTTGAGTCCTTAAAGCATGCATGTTTACAAAATAAAGTTAACTTAAATCTCCAATGGATAGATGCAGACAGTTATGAAATTGACGACCTATCTAGTTTAGATGGAGTAGTGGTACCTGGTGGCTTCGGCGTAAGAGGAATAGAGGGAAAGATAAAGGCCATACAATACTTAAGAGTAAACAAAATTCCATTTCTTGGAATATGCCTTGGATTACAGTGTGCCGTCATAGAATACGCAAGAAATGTCTGTGGTATTAATGAAGCCAATTCTTCAGAGTTCTCACAAAATACAAAAGACTATGTGATAGACCTTCTCCCTAATCAAGATCTTGACAAAGATGATGTTGGTGCTTCTATGCGTTTGGGAACGTACCCTTGTAAAATTGAAAAAAACACTCTAACTTCTGAGATTTACAATGAAGAAGTAATCTACGAACGCCATAGACATAGATACGAGGTAAACAATAAGTATCGCGACATCTTGGAAAAGAATGGGTTAATTTTTAGTGGATTGTCACCTGATAACAATTTAGTTGAAATGATAGAAATAAAAGACCACCCATTTTTTGTTGCCTCTCAATTTCATCCAGAATTTAAATCTCGTCCCTGGGAGCCTGCACCCATGTTTAATAAATTTATCCAAAGTGCTTCTTCAGAACCAAAGACAACATCTGACAATTCGTCTAAAGCGAAAGTAAAAGATTAATAAACTCTTAAAAGATTTACTAGATGAATATCGTAATTATTTACTTTATTCCAAGGGCCTTTCTGAGAATTCAGTTAAAGCTTATTTTGCGGATTTAAAAAATTTATTTGATGAGAATAAAATAACAGAGATTACTGCTGATGCCTTAAATGAGATGATAAGTTTAATTTCAAGTAGACACTACAGTGCCAACACTAAAAAGAGAAAACTCTCAGTATTAAAACAATTTGTTAAATGGTTCAATTTAAAAGAATTCAATAAATTAATAATACTTGAGGAAGTAAAGATAAAATCTGGACAAAAATTACCAGATACATTATCGATTTTAGAAATTGAAAAAATGATTAACTTCTTTGATCAAGATACATTTATGAGCACGAGAAACAAAACAATTATTGATTTTATGTACTCCACCGGATGCCGTGTAAGTGAATTATGTAATGTAAAAATATCTGATCTTGATTTTGACGATGATTATGTACAACTTATTGGCAAAGGTTCCAAACAACGAATTGTTCCTATTGGTACAAAATTAAAAATAAATTTATTAGCATATCTTCAATCAAGAATTAATAAAGATCATAAAAATACCACACCTTACCTTTTTATTTCTAAATCAAATAATCAACTAGAAAGAACTTCTATATTTAGACTGATTAAAACTACCGCAGTGCAGACCCACTTGGACATAAATGTTCACCCACATACTTTAAGACATAGTTCAGCTACTCATATGCTTGAAGCAGGTTGTGATTTAAGAACATTGCAAGAATATTTAGGACATTCTTCCGTATCCACAACACAAATATATACTAAGCTGACCAAGGAATTTCTTAATGAAGTTTTTAACGAAAGCCACCCTAGAGCATGAATCAAATATATTTAAAAACTAAAAGAGCAATACGGTATCTTTTTTATAGACATTTAACAATTGATGAACAGTTACATATTTCATATGTACTTACCAATGAAGAACTAGTAAAACAGTATTGGCTTCTTAATAAAGCTGACAGGCATCACTCTTTTGAAGTTTTAATGAGATCTATAAAACTAACTATAGATTCTGATGTTTTAAAACTTTCTTTATTACATGATATTGGTAAAAATAAAGCTCACTACTCATGGTTATTTAGGATACTTTCTGAATTAAAAATAAACTCCTCTCAAAAAGCAAAAGAATATTTACGACATGAATTAATAGGGTATGAGGTACTAAAAAAAATAGATGGAATAGATAACGACATTAGTTTTTATCAAAAAGAATTAATTAAACAACGACACTATGTTTTGGAGAAAATGGACTATTAATGAATAACATTGAAATAATTGAAATTTTAAAAAGTCTACTTGTTGAATATACCTCTAAAACTGAAACCCAAATAGAAAACAACCTTACAGCAATATTTCAAAGTTTTGAAAATAAATCCTTAAAAGAAGATATAGATAATTATTCAGAATTTGTCTTGCTTGGCGCGTCATTATTTGAATTGAAAGCAAAAAGATTACTTCCACAAGAAGAGGAAGTAGATTGGTTAGACGAGGTTGAGCTTATAAAAGATAAAGATTTAGCTTTTGCTCGGTTACTACAATTTAAAGCTTTTACTGAAGTTGGAATTGCAATGGCAATTAAGGTAAAACAAAGTGAACAAGAAATTCCTTCTTTCAAGTACTACCAAACAAGTGCGCTTAAAGTTAAACCTGATATTCAATATTCTTTGGATATTAATAAATTTCATGAAACAGCAATTGAAGTATTTAGACGATATAAAACTATTCAGGGATTTTCACATATTGATAAAGAGTTACCTGACTTACAAGAGGCAATTGATGACCTGCTTAAGATTGTAGATAAAAGATTAAACACAACCTTTGAAGAATTAGTATCTTCAGTTAACTCTTCTCAAGAGGCAGTTGCCTTCTTTCTTGCTCTATTAGAAGCAGTAAGGTGGGGCTTTATTAAGGCAGAACAAACAAAAACTAACAAAGAGATTATTATTGAGAAAAACTATGAATAATAAAAAAGTAATATCAGCAGTTCTTCTTGTAAGTGATGGGCCAATTGAGCACAGCTACTTTGAAGAACTCTTACAAGTTGATAAAAATACTCTTATCAATCTTTTTAACGAATTAAATTCTGATTTATCAAATGCAGAAATAGGATTCTACATTAAGTTCGACGATTTTAAATCTGATATCGTCACAAAATCTGAAATTTCAGAACTTTTAAGTGATGTAAAACCTCCACCTATTCTTCGAGGACTATCAACCCCTGCATTAGAAACTCTTGCAATAGTTGCATACGAGCAACCTGTTACTAAATTGAAAATATCTGAAATCAGAGGGGTAGAGTCTGAGTCATCAATTAAAACACTTGAATCCAGGGGTTTGATTGAAAAAGGGGGAGAGCTAGATGTTCCAGGCAACCCCATACTTTATAAAACAACCGATCTCTTTCTTAACAAATTAGATATCACTACCATCAATAACTTACCTACAATAGGCGAGTACTTCTCTAATACAGAAGAAGAGTAAGTTATTGAGAATAAACCGATTTCTTGCCTTAAATCTAAACATTTCAAGACGAGACAGCGATAATCTTGTTGAAAAAAAATCTATCAAGATAAATGGTATTACTGCAATTCACGGTGATAGTGTAAACGATAACGATATTGTAATGTATAAAAATCAGGTTGTTCAGCCCTTAAAAGAGCACGAATACTACTTATTTTACAAACCCTATGGATACATTTCATCCCATAAAAGACAAGGTGATTCTAAAATTATATATGATTTAATTCATAATAAATCTCTTAAGTTTGGTGGTCGATTGGACAAAGACTCTGAGGGACTTATGCTTTTAAGTACCGATGGGGTATGGCTTAATAAATACTCACACCCAAAAAGTAATATATCTAAAACTTATCTTGTAACTACCGGTAGTGAGATAAATTTTGAACGTTTTAGAAAAAATATTAGAGATAACGACGAACAATTAAAAATTCACAAAATTACGGAAATAAAAAAATTAACATATGAGATTATTCTTAAAACTGGAAAAAATAGAGAGATTAGAAGAATCTTTGAAATAAATAATGTACAAATTAAAAACTTAAAAAGAACCAAAATCGATAAATTTAAAATCGGAAAAATGAAAATTGGAGAGTTGAAGAAAGTTAATTACCATAATTTATGATGAGGATACTTGTAACAATAGATGGACCATCAGGTGTTGGTAAAACAACACTAGGCTCTTTACTTGCAAAAGATTTAGGTGCAAGTTTTTTTTCAAGTGGAAAACTTTATAGAACTATAGCTTCGTATTTGTTACACAATCCAGAATTTTTAGTACACGATTTATCATTAAGTATTGATAATGAATTAAACATTATATTGAATGACACTTCATTTTCAGAATCTGAACTTTACTCTAAAGAAATTAATTCTAAAAGTTCAGAAATTGCTAAACAAAAAGATATAAGAGAAATAGTTTCAAAGTCGTTACTTAGTTTATATGAACACTTATCTACAGGTTTAATAATTGAAGGACGTGACATGGGTACTGTAGTTTTTCCTTTTGCTAATTTAAAAATATATTTAGATGCTGATATCAAAGTCAGAGCTCAAAGAAGATTAAAACAATCTAATGACTCAGAAACAATGAAAGACTTACAAATAAGAGATGAGAATGACATGAATAGAGACCAGTCTCCACTCAAAATACCGGAAAATTCCCTTTATATCGATAATACAAATATGGATATGGTTGAAGTAGTTAAAATCGTTAAAGAGAACTTAAAGCTTCAGTAGCTGTCCACAGCTTGTCTTTGTTTACACTTTTTGTAGGTTGAATATTGTTATCAGGAAAGAGTTCAAGTAGGAAACTACTGATTGAAGTGATGTTCAATCTTAATTCTTTAGGCAAAGGAAAATACTCTGTTTCGTTTGTATTACTAAATAATTCTGTTTTCTCTGGTTTTAACTTAGATATTATTTCTTGAACAATATGATCTGGTGCAGATGCTCCTGCGGTTATAGCCACATCTTTTCCTGAAAGGTTTAATTTATCAAGTTCTTTAGTTGAATCTATCCGGTAACTCTCCTTACCAAGATTTTTTATTGTTGTAACAAGTGCCTTTGTATTGCTTGATGTATCTGAACCAACAACTATTACAACATCCACTAAGGATGAAACATTTATCACAGCCTCTTGTCTGTTAGTTGTCGCATAACAAAGGTCGCTTTTTCTTGGCATATTTAAATTTGGATACATGTCTTTTGCAGATTCCATTATTGGTTTCCATTCAGACATTGCCAATGTTGTCTGAGCAAGTAAAGCAACTTCTTCATTTTGCAAGTCAATCTCTTTTAAATCTTCTTCCTTTTCAACAAGGAACATTGAGTCGGGTGCCACACCTAGGGCACCAAGTGCTTCATCATGGTTTTTATGACCAACATAAATAATCTTTTTCCCAGATTCTGTGAATCTTTTTGCTTCATGATGAACCTTTGTCACAAGTGGACATACTGCATTTACTTGAATAGAGGATACTTTTTTAAAACTTTCTTCAATTTTTGGAGCTGTTCCATGTGCAGACAACATCAAAACACCATCTAAAGGAAGTTCATCTGGTGACTCTATAAATTTTACATTTTTATCTCTAAATTTTTCAACAATCCAATCATTATGTACAATTTCGTGATAGCAGTAGATTGTTTCATCATAAATTTTTAACATCCACGTAAGTGCTTTGATTGCCATTTCTACTCCAGCACAAAACCCTCGAGGTGTAACTACATAAAGATTGTTTACCATAGAAATAGGATAGCTATATTTAGATTATGACTAAAAATAATATCGATGAAGTTTTACTTATCGGTTTGCCAAATTCAGGCAAATCGTCACTAGTTAATACACTTTGTAGAAAAAAAGTTTCAATAATTGGATCAACACCAAACACAACACGAGATAAAGTATCTGCAACTTTAAGAGATGATGACAAAATTTATAATATTTCTGATTTACCCGGATATCTGGAAAATCCTGATGAGTTGAATATTAAATTTCAAAATAAATTGAACGAATATATTATGGGAGCAAAAGTTATCTTATTCGTAATAGATATCAATACAACAAATTATTCTGCACTAGATAAAATTAACAATCTTCTCCAAAAAAATATAAAACAATCACAAAAAGTTATAACAGTTTTTAATAAATGTGAAAGTTTTCAAAAATTTGAACTTAATAGCAACCTTTATAAATATATTTATGATGCTGAGCATTACGTTTCATCGATTCACAAGATAGGAACCGATCATCTGTTGAAAACTATATCAAAAAATATTACAAGCAACAGAGACTCAAATAAAACAAGTTACAAGTCCATTGCCATTATTGGAAAACCTAATTCTGGCAAATCAACATTATTTAATAAACTGTTAAATGAAGAGAGGGCAATAGTATCGAATATTTCAGGTACAACAAGAGATAAATTAGAAGAGACTATTAGGTTTGATTCAGACTCGTACAATATTATCGACACCGCAGGAGTTCCAAGAAAAAAACAAAAAAACCAAATAGATAGATATGCTTCATCATTAGCTGTAGGTCAATTGGAGAACGCAGTTATAGCATTTTTACTAGTTGACTCTAAACAAGGGATTAATTTTGAAGATATGCGATTAATTAGTGAATGTATTGAAAATAACGTCACACCGATCTTGATTATGAACAAATGGGATTTATTAAAAGAAGATGAAAAGTTATATATAAATAAAAATATTACATCACTCCTAAAAAAATATTCCTGGATGAAAATTTTAAGAATCTCTGCATTGAATGGAAAAGGTATTAATAATTTAAATACTGTTATCTATGATTTACAAAAACAACTTACAACCCGAGTAACAACTCATGAGTTAAATATTTTATTTAGAGAAATCTGGACAAAAAAACCACCACATCCATTTAGAGGAAGAAGAGCAAAACTTAAATATGTCACACAATACGATATCTATCCACCGTCTTTCAGTTTTATCTTAAGTGGGAGAGTGCCTATCAACTATCAAAGCTTTGTAGAAAATAGATTACGTGAAACATATAATTTCGACAATATCTGTTTAAATATAAAATTTAAAAACTAATGGAAAATTTTGGATTTAAAATAGGTGTATTTTTATTCGGATTTTATCTAATTTTGAGATTGTTTCAGTTTTTAATCAACATTGTTATATAGAAAAAACAACAGGTATAACGAAAAAATATACTTTTTGATTGTAATAAAAAAATAAATATCTACTATTAATACATCCACATTTATATGTGGATTTTGTATACAAAAGGAGAAAAATTGAGTAATTTCAAAGGATCCAGAAGTTGGCGCCTTATCTTACTTTTCTCAGTTTTTGCATTAGTTGTAGTCGCCTGTGGTGGCGACACAGCAGAAGAAGAAGTTGCTGTCGAAGAGACAGAAACAACTGAAGCTCCTGCTACAACTGCTGCGGCAGCTGAAGAAGCAGCTCCATCAGGACCTGATGGTGTTTATAAGATGGCGATCTTCTCAGATCCACAAACACAAAATTACTGGAATTATCTTGATACAGAAACAGATGTTTGGACACAATACGTGATGTCCGGGCAAGCTGTATCATTATTCTCTATTTCATATCCTAACTATCAGTTAGTTACAGGAATCGCAGACGAACTTGTCGAAGCCTCAACTGATAACGGTGACGGAACATGGACTTATAGTGTTCCTATAACTGAAGGTTATGAGTGGAGTGATGGTTCAGCTATCACAGCCAACGATATGGTATTTACATATAATACCGCTAAAGATCTTGGCCTCTTAAGTAACTGGGAAACAAACTACCCACAAGGTAGTGGAACAGACTCATCTGCTGAGGGATATGCACAGGGTATTTTAACCCTCGTTGCTAGTGATGCTTACACTGTAGAGATAACTCTAAACTTTGATGCCGGGTTAGCTTCATGGCAGTATCAAATTGCACAAGCACCAATACTTCCAGAAAGTTATTGGGCGCAATATGCTACTGACAGAGAAACCCTATTAGCAGCCTCGGGAGCAGACGCTCCAGTAGCTAGCGCATTTGTCTATAACAAAGTAGAACAAGGTGCTTTTTACACATGGACATATGATGCTAATACAATGTGGGATGGTGGAACCACCACAATTTATAAGAGTGGTACCACAGTCGAATGGGATAATGGAAAAGCTCCAGCAATCAACAATTCATTTGGTGATACAACTGGCGATTCATTCTCATACACAGCAGGACCTTATGTAGGAACTGTTGAGTTCACATTATATGGTGATCAAGATGCTGCTTATCTTGCATTCCAAAATGGCGAAGTTGATTTCGTTCTTAACCCACTAGGCGTTAAGAGAAATCTTTTTGACCAATTATCCAGAGTTCCAGGTGTCGAAACTGTTTCCAACTTAGGTAACGGTATGCGATACATGGCATTCAACACTAGGGTTTTCCCTGGAAGCGACAAATCTTTTAGACAAGCTGTTGCATGTATTTCTGATAAAGAATTCGTGTTAAACAACATTCTTCAAGGTGTTGCTGTAAATATGGATGGTCAAATGCCTGAAGCGTTAACAGCCTGGGTTGCACCTGTAACAGGTGTCCTTGCTGATTGTGCTGGCCTTAATGCAGAAGAAAGATTCAACAAATCAGTTGGAATTCTTCAAGCAGGTGGCTGGACAGCTTCAGACTGGGGTTCCCATGCTGGTGGTGCTGAAAGAGCAGTCGCTCCAACAGGAATTAAAGGACCAGGAGGAGAAACACCTCCATCAGACATGTTGCTATATGCACCAGGTGCTGGTTACGATCCATTGAGATCAACAATGTCCTTATTTATTGCTGACTGGATGCAACAACTCGGACTTGACGTAACAGCGAGACCAACAGGTTTCAATGTTATTGTTGACAAAGTGTTTACACCAGAAACCTGTGAGGATTGGTATTTCTACATGCTTGGTTGGGGTCTAAGTGCATTCCCTAATCACCCTGGAGATTTCTTCAATTCCAAGAACGACACATGCGAAGGTGGTTATAACACACCTGGTTTTAACAACGCAGAATTTGACGCATTAGATGCTGAATTCCAAGCTGCTAAAACTATCAGTGATGCAATAGCCCTATCGCAAAAAATGGAAGCTATATTATTTGAAGAAATGCCTTATTTGGTATTATTCAATGTACCTACACTTGAGGTATATAGAGATACTGTAGAATTTCCATTCACAGATGTATTAGACGGTCTTACTGGAACAGGTGGCGGTTACCCATCACTTGTAAAAGTACAAAGCTAATAATATTTATTAAACATGGGTAGGCTCAGGCCTACCTATGTTTTTTAATCTTATAAAATAGGGTACGCAAATGGTTGAATACATAATTAGAAGAACGTTACAAATGATTGTTGTGTTCTTCATTTTTTTAGTAAGTTCATATCTTTTATTTAATGCAATTCCAGGTAATGCTTTTTCAAATTTGCTTTTGAATCCGAATCTACCCCCTGATGCTTATCAAAAAGTTTTAGAAACCTACGGTTTAGATAAACCACTCGGTGAAAGAGTTCAACTTTATGTTGTTAATTTTTTTAAAGGTGACTTCGGCTACTCTTATAAATATTTCCCAAAAACCCCCATTGAGCTAATAGCAGAAAGATTACCTCGAACACTAATGCTTTTTTCTGTTGTGAATATAGTTGCTTTCTATACAGGTTTTTTTATTGGAAAAATACTTGCTTGGAGAAGAGGTTCTAAATCTGAAACATGGATTACTATCACCTCCGTTTTTTCTTACACAGTTTTTTATCCATGGTTTGCATTAATGATGTTATGGTTTTTTGGTTACAAAATGGGTTGGTTCCCAATTGGAAAATTCTTATATCCTGAAAAGTGGTACGACGCACCTTTTGACAGTGATGTGATATTTTCTATGATGATTAAATTTACTCTGGTTGTATCTTTGTTACAATTTTTCGCTTATACAGCAACTAGGGGTATTGAAGCTTTGTCTTCAAGAAGGAATATACGTTTTGCGAGTCTAATTGCTATATTTATCGGAAGTTATTTTTACTGGAATACCGGAGAGGCTCTAGCAAGAAAACCTTATGCTGCTGACATTGCATATCATATGATTCTTCCAGTTATGGTAGTCACTATTGTTGCATTTGCAGGAACAGCCCTTCTCACACGTACTACAATGATGGAAGTTCTTAAGGAAGATTATATCCTCACAGCTAGAGCAAAAGGAATTAGCCAGAAAAGAATTAGAGACAGACATGCAGCTAGAACGGCTCTACTACCTGTTGTTACTTCATTCATTTTTACAATAGTTACAATTATCGACGGCTCGGTTCTTACTGAACAAATTTTTTCCTGGCCAGGAATGGGACAACTTCTCTTACAGGCCGTTCTAGAAGAAGACATACCTGTTGCTATGGCAGCATTTTCTTTCGTTGGTGTTTTTGCTTTAATAGCTCATTTAATAGCAGATATTTCTTACTCATACTTAGATCCGAGAATAAGGGTAAAATCACAAGGTTAAAATATGGAAATAGATAACGCAAAAGAAAAAGATTTACAGAAAAAACTAAGAAGAGAATCTTTGAAAAGAAACTGGAAATTGTTTTCTCAAAGTAAATTAGGAATGATCGGTCTTGGAATCGTTTCACTCTTTTTAATATTAGCTTTATTACAGCCATTCCTTTTTCTTACAGGCATATGGAGTGAAAGCATTTATCACCCTGTTGTAGGATACGATCAAATAATTGAGGAAAAACTTGTTGTTGAATGTCCAAAAGAATATCCTACTCCTAAATACGAAACATCATTTGATTGCCCTGCTGAAGGTGAGGTTCAGAAAAAAATGCTCTACCTTGCACAAGGTGTAGAGGTCGGAGATATGTACGATGTATATCTACAACCAGCTCCTCCATCAAGTAAACATATATTAGGTACAGATTCCCTAGGTAGAGATGTTTTCTCCCAAATAATGGAAGGTAGTCAGGTAGCCTTTGTTCTTGGGTTATTAAGTGCTACTCTTGGCGTCGGTATATCAACAATTCTTGGAACAATTGCAGCATTTTTTGGTGGAAGAATTGACGCATATCTTATGAGACAATCCGATTTAGTACTCATGCTGCCTACATTACCTCTTCTATTTATAATTTCAGCTTTTGCTGAACTTAAGATATGGCATTTAGCAGTAGTCTTAGGAGTCTTAGGAGGATTGGGTGGGTCTGTAATAACAATTAAATCTCAAGCTCTTCAGGTAAAAGTAAAACCATTTGTAGATTCTGCAAGGATTACTGGTGGTTCACAAAGGAAAATAATGTTCTCGCATGTTCTACCTAATGTTGCTCCTTTAGCTCTATTGTTCATGGTCTTTAGTGTTACTGGTGCAATTGCATCAGAATCAGTATTATCATTTCTTGGTTTACTTAATATAGATATGAGTTGGGGTTTAATGATATATCTATCTCAAACTGATGGTTTTATTTTTTCAGGCCTTGAATACTGGTGGTTAATATTGCCAGCAGGGCTTTCTGTTACATTTTTAGCCGGTGGGTTTTATCTAGTAGGACGTGGATTGGATGATGTCTTTAATCCAAGATTGAGAAAGAGATAGTATGTCAAAAGATATCTTAGTTGTCGATAATCTAAATATGCATTACGAGACACTCGAAGGAAAGGTTATGGCCGTAAATAATGTAACATTTTCCGTAAAAGAAGGGGAATCCTTTGGGTTAGTAGGTGAGTCTGGCTGTGGTAAATCTTCAGTCGCATCAACTTTACTTCAACTACAGTCTGACAATGCTGTTATTTCCTCTGGAAGCATCAAGTTAGACGAGAAAGAACTTGTTGGTATGACTGAATCTGAACTTAGAAAAGTTCGCTGGAACGACATTAGCATAGTTTTCCAAGGAGCAATGAACGCATGGAATCCTGTAATTAAAATTGGAGAACAAATTCGAGAAGCAATCAGAGAGCATTACCCTTCAAACTCCAAAAAAGAAAACACAGAAAAGATATCTGAGTTGTTTAAAATTGTAGGATTAGAAGATTCAATTATGGACAGGTATCCTCACGAGCTTTCAGGGGGGATGAAACAAAGAGCAGTAATCGCACTTGCTCTTTCGTGTGACCCTAAAATTGTAATAGCTGATGAACCAACAACTGCATTAGATGTTGTTATACAAGATCAGATTCTTAAAGAAATTAAAAAAGTACAAGAATTATTAGGCCTTAGCTTGATATACATATCTCACGATATTGCAGTAATTGCAGAAATGACGGACAATATGGCAGTTATGTACGCCGGATCAATTGTAGAAAAAGGTCCTACAGCTTCAATATTTTCTAATCCTCGCCACGCATACACAAGACTTTTATTAGAATCAACCCCTTCTGTTGTTGGTGAAAAAAAGAAGTTACGTGCATTAGACGGTGAGCCACCTAGCTTAATTAACGGATTAGATGCCTGTGCATTTTCTCCAAGATGTCCAGACCCATCAGATGATTGTAAAAATGGAAATTTAGAAATGAAACTTATAGAAATCGAAGATGGACATTGGGCTGACCAGTGTTGTGTAAATTGCGGGTGATATATGGATAATGTAATAGAAGTAAATAATTTAGTAAAAAATTTTGATGTCTCAAAAGGTTTTTTTTCAAGAAACAAAACTATTGTTAAAGCAGTTGACGGTATTAGTTTTAGCATACCTAAAGGCGAATCTCTGGGTTTAGTTGGTCAAAGTGGTTGTGGTAAGACTACAACTGCTAGAGCACTCTGTCTCCTAGATCCAAAAACATCAGGTGATGTAAAATTTTACAATCCAGAAGCTGATGAAATGCAAAACTTAGATAACTTAAATGATGATCAAGTTAAGCAATTTAGAAGAAACACCCAAATGATTTTTCAAGATCCCTATGAATCATTGAATCCAAGATGGACAATAAAAGATATTATTCTTGAACCCCTTAACATCCACAATATAGGGTCTCTTGAAAATAGAACAGAGGCTGTAGTTGAAATACTTAAAACAGTAGGTCTTACACCTCCTGAAAATTATTTACCACGATACCCCCACGAACTTTCAGGTGGTCAAAGACAAAGGGTATCAATAGCAAGATCCCTAATAATGAATCCTAAATTTGTTATATGTGATGAACCTACTTCTATGCTTGATGTCTCTATAAGAATTTCAATAATGGATTTAATGTTAGATTTAGCTAAAGATTTACAGGTATCCTATCTCTACATCACACACGACTTAGCTGTTGCTAGATATATGTGTAATCGTATTGCAGTGATGTTTAATGGTAAAATAGTCGAAATCGCAAAAACTGAAGACTTGTTGAGTAATCCTATTCATCCATATACTAAAAGATTAATCTCTTCGATTCCAGTTCCTGATCCTAAATACACAAGGGAAAAGTATGAAATTAATTTTGATGAATTAGATGAGATAATTTCTAATAATACAGATAACCTCCCTATGGTTGATGTCGGAAACGAACATTTTGTTGCCACTCATGATGTTAAGGATTTACTTATTTGAGATATAAAGATATCTTATTGCCTCCTAATCTAATCACCCTTTTTCGATTAGTAGCTTCAATTTATCTTTTTCAAAATTTCCAACCATTAAATATAGATACATATCTACTGGTGACAACAATAGCAATTATCGGTTTAAGTGATTCCCTTGATGGTATTGTTGCAAGACGTTTTAACATGGTAAGTGAGCTTGGGGTAATACTCGATCCCTTTGTCGACAGAACAGTTTTTATACTTTTAGTTCTTTGGTTACAGGAAATATTTCCAAGCACTTTTTTTACAGCATTAATAGTAAGAGAAGTTCTCGTATTATTAGGTGGAATATATGTGATACTTTCTAAAAAACCAATTGAAGTCTCTAAAAAGGGAAAGTTAGCAACTGTTTTTATGTTTATAACAATCTGTTTTTATGTACTTGAAACAAGTCTGCAGACTAATTTAATGGACTTTATTGCTTTCCCAGCAATGCTTTTTTATTACTTTGTTGCTTTAGAGTACCTTTATTATCTAAAATTTAATTATGAACAATGAAACAAGACCACTTGAAGATTCATTAATCTTTAATCAGAATTCAAGATATATTCTTTCTTTATTAAATGAGGAGATAACATCCATTTCATGGTTCCTAACTAACGGTGTACATAAAATAGGCAGGCTCCCAGATAAAGAAATAATCCTAGATGATGTAACTGTTTCACGTAACCATGGATTCATTACTGTTGAAGATGATGACATATATATTATCGACGAAGATTCAACAAATGGGATTTTTGTTAATGGTGAATTAATAACCGAAATCGAAATAAAAAGTGGTGACAGGATACAAATAGGTAAATTTTCATTAATACTAACTAAGACCGAATAATTATGAAAATTTCAGCAAGCATTCAAGCAGCTAATCAACTTAAATTATTATCGGATATTGAAACTAACTCTGAGAAATTCGATCAACTTCATATTGATATTACAGACGGTCATTTTACAGAAAATATTGGGCTTTCTATCGACATAGTGAAACTATTAAAAGTAAATACAGATTATTTTTTAGATGTTCATCTTATGCTCAATAACAATTTTAAATTTGTTGAAAAAGTTTTTAACAATGGAGCGGATTTAGTCACAGTTCATTGTGAGTCAACTTCAGTAAGCGAGTTTCAATTACTTACTGAACGATTTGAAAATGTAGGTATTGGAATTTTACCAGCTACTAAAATTGAAACACTCATTCCATTTCTTCATTTTGCTAAAGCAATTTTATTACTCACTGTAAATCCAGGTTTTTCTAATCAACCAAAAGCAGTTAACTTATCTGATAGATTATCTGAACTAAGAAAGCTTTCACCACAAAATAACAAGAAAATTATAGTTGATGGTGGTGTAACAAATGATGATTTACCTTTCCTAAAAGAGATGGGTGTAGATATTGCAGTACAAGGTGGAGCAATATTTGGTAAATGATTTACAATACTTGGGTTTTTCTCAACCTATGTCAATTGCAATTGCGGAAGCTTTAAAAGTTAATCCCTATCCTAACCCACGCGTTGGGGCAGTGCTTACAGACAAACAAGGAAAAATAAAAGCTATCTCAAAACATGTTAAGAAGGGGAGTAATCATGCTGAAATAAATATTTTCGAACAAGTGAAGCCTGAATCTAGTGATGTACTTTATATTACCCTCGAACCATGTTTTCATAGTGATACTTCGCCTTCCTGCGCATCAGAAATAATTAAACAGGGAATAAAACATGTTGTAATTGGTGATATTGACCTAGACATTCGCACTAACGGTAAAAGTGTTCAAATGCTAGAGGCTAAAAACATTACAGTAAGAATTGAAAAAAATGCAAATAATTTACTCAATCCACATTATAAAAACTTACATAGCAATTTAAAAGAAATCAATTATCTACTTAAAATTGGAATCTCGAAAAATAACTTTATTACTAATAACTCAAGTAAATCAAAATATATCACAAACGAAGTTTCCTTAAAGCTATCACATTTTCTACGTGCATCTGCTGATTGTATAGTTATCGGAAAGAATACATTATTGAGTGATAAACCAAAATTAAATGTGAGATTACAGGAAATAAAAAATAGTAAACATATTCCAGCACCTATAGTGTTGTGGGGTAGGTCATCTAAAAATTTATCAGAAGCACAAAGAGAATTTCCAAATTTTACTTTTCTTAGCGACTCACCAACACAAGATAACAATATAAAATGCTCAACATATTCAATTGATGATATAGAATCCTTTTTTCTAAACAAAAACTTTCGTAATGTATTTATTGAAGGTGGCAACAGTGTTATAGATCTATTTCTTAAACAAAATAAAATTGATACTATATATGAATTTAGAAGCCAAAAAAACATTGATTCTGGTCTCAAAATTAGTCAAGTCTACTTAGATAATGTCAAAAATGACTTCTCAATAAGTAACGAATATCAACTTCTTGATAATTCACTAACTACTTATACTAAGGATTAATGTTTACTGGAATAATTGAAGCTACTGGTACAGTTAATTCTCTACATGGAGAAAACTTAGATATATTCACAACTTCTTCAGACTTTCATGGCCTTAAGATGGGTACTAGTATTTCTGTTGATGGTGTATGTCTAACATTGCGAAAATTCAGCGATAATGTGTTGACATTTCAAGTATCAAAAGAGTCTATTCAAAGATCAATAATTAGCAAATATAACAAAGGTTCTGAAGTGAATTTGGAGCTGCCTCTAACAATGGAAAAATTTTTGAGTGGTCACTTGGTACAAGGCCATGTTGACACAGTAACCTCAGTTTTAAAAGTTAATGAAATCTCAGAAGACTTATGGAATTATGAATTCAAAAATAATAACTATAAATATCTTGTGGACAAGGGGTCAGTCACAGTAAACGGAATTTCCTTAACTGTTGTAAACCCCACAGATGAACATTTTACCGTAGCTGTCATTAGAGAGACTTATGATCGTACAAACTTTAAAAATCTTAATGTTGATTCAATCGTTAATATAGAATTCGATATTATGGCAAAGTACGTTGAAAGATTTTTAAATGATAAGTGATATAAAAGATATAATTTCTCTTTTTAAAAAAGGGGAGATGATCATTTTAATTGATGATGAAGATAGAGAAAATGAAGGAGATTTAGTCATTTCGTCTAAACATCTAACTCCTGAACATATAAACTTTATGATTACACATGCGAAAGGACTTGTCTGTGCCCCAATATCATCTGAGGTAGCAACTAAATTGAATCTCCCTTTAATGGCCGGTGTCAACAATGAAATGGAAACTCAATTTACGGCATCTGTAGATCTTAAGGGAAATGGGGTAACAACTGGGATATCTGCCGAAGATAGATACAAAACTATCATGGGTCTAACTGATGATAAAGCATCCAGAAAAGATTTCAGTATACCTGGACACATTTTCCCATTACAGTCAATGGATGGAGGTGTCTTACGTCGTGCTGGACACACTGAAGCAGCTATTGATTTATGTAAAATTTCAGATCACTATCCTGTAGCTGTTATATGCGAAATAATTAATGAAGATGGTTCAATGGCAAGACTTGACGACTTAGAGTTATTTGCTCAAAAGCACAATCTGCCAATAGGTACTATCAAAGATTTAATTGAATACAGACTTGAAACTAAAACTCCAGTATCTTTTATTTCTAAATCGAGGATTCCTACTGAACATGGTGAATTTACTGCGCATGTCTATAAGGACAATAATGATAATACAGAGCACATAGCATTAACATATGGAGAGTATCTATCAGAAGAATCAACAATGGTTAGGGTACATTCTGAATGTCTTACGGGTGATGTTTTATTCTCGAAAAAATGTGATTGCGGATATCAATTAGATGAGGCATTTAAAAGAATTGTTGAAAACAATTCTGGAGTTCTCTTGTACATGAGAGGACATGAGGGTCGGGGTATCGGTCTTGGAAATAAAATTAAAGCATACGCCCTTCAAGAAGAGGGCAATGATACTGTCGACGCAAATATTAAGCTTGGTTTTAAAATGGATCAAAGAGATTATGGCACAGGAGCTTTGATTTTAAGAGACCTAGGAATTAGTAATATGAATCTACTTACCAACAATCCATCAAAAAGAGCTGGCTTAGAGGGATTTGGTTTAAATATATTAAAAAGAACACCTCTTATTGGAAAAGTAACAGATGATAACTCTGAGTACCTAAATACAAAAAAAACAAAAATGGGACATAATTATGACGAAGAATAAAGTTGCATTAATAGTAGCTAACTTTTATCAAGAATATACTAACAAACTTCTACAGGGAGCGACAACAGAGCTTGATGGAAGCTTTGATTATGACGTATTTACTGTACCTGGTGCATGGGATACAGTTTATAAAGTCAATTCTTTAATTAATTCTTATGATAAATTCATCGTAATTGGAATAATCTGTAAAGGTGATACTGACCATTATGAATATATATCATCCGGAGTATCAAATGGATTAATTAAGATAACTATTGATAAAAATGTTTATATAGCTAACTGTATTTTAAATGTACACACACTTGAACAAGCAAAAAATCGTTGTGTAGATGGAAACAATAAAGGCAAAGAGGCTGCAACAGCATTAAAACATATTTTTAGTTGATTTACTTTTTAACAGTATATAATTAAGTCAAGCGAACATTGTTCCACCTACTGTGAATAATAGTATGGTAATGAAACAGCTTCGTGCTGTTTTTTTTATTGAGAGGAGAAAGTTATACCAGAATTAAGGATAAACGAGGACATAAAATCAAAAGAGTTATTGGTTATTGCACCTGATGGTGTACAGGTCGGAGTTTTAGAATTAAAAAAAGCAATAATAGTAGCTGAAGAACTCGGTTTAGACCTTGTAGAGGTTTCACCTGAGAGTAAACCTCCAGTTGCACGCTTGATGGATTACGGCAAATACAAATATGAGTTATCTCAAAAAGCTAGAGAATCCAGAAAAAAACAAGTAAAAATTAATGTAAAAGAAGTTCAACTCAAGCCAAAAATCGATACTAATGATTATAAAATTAAATTAAATCAGTCTAGAAAATTCTTAAATGATGGAGATAAAGTAAAGTTTACAATGAGATTTAGAGGTAGAGAAGCGGAGCATCCTGAATTTGGACAAAGGGTACTGGACAAATTTAAAGATGAACTAAGTGAAATTTCAGAAGTTGAATCAACTTCTCGCCCGGATGGTAGGTCATTAACTATGGTGTTAGCACCAAATGGAGGTAGAAAATGAAACACAGGACACACAAAAGTTCTTCTAAAAGAATACGTGTAAGTGGTACTGGAAAGTTTATGAGACGTAGAGCTCATACTTCTCACTACAAATTAGCAAAAGGAAGTAACACCTGGGCAAGATTAAAACGAGACGTCGAAGCTTCTAAGGGTGATAGTAAAAAAATTAGAAAGTTGTTGAGATAAATGGTCAGAATTAAAAGGTCAGTAAATAGTAAAAAATCTAGAAGAAAAACTATGAAGCAAGCAAAGGGTTACACCGGAGCTAGAAGTAGAACACTAAGAGCCGCTAAAGAACAGGTAATGCATGCTGGTGCTGATGCTTTTACCCATAGGAAAGATAAAAAGGGTGACTTTAGAAAACTCTGGATCAGCAGAATTAATGCTGCTGCACGAATGCATGGGTTATCGTACTCTAAATTTATTTTTGGTTTAAATAACGCAGACATAAAAGTTGATAGAAAGATTCTTGCAGATATCGCGGTTAACGACCCAAAAGGGTTTAAAAAATTAGTTGATATTGCTAAAGATAATCTAAATGGCTGAAATTAATTTAGAAAAAATTTATGCCTCTTTTTTATTACGCCTTGAAGAAGTTAACGATGTCAACGAACTATCTTCAATTGAAAAAGATTATTTAGGCAAATCATCTGTTCTTTCAGAGGAACGTGCAAAATTATCTTCCTTAAGTAATGAAGATAAAAAAAGATATGGCGCAGATCTTAAAAACTTTTCAGACGAGGTATTAAAAAAACTTACACAGTTTAAATTTGATTTTGAGAAAGCTTTCTATATAGAAAAAGAAATAGCAGAAAATCCTGATATATCTATCAACTGGCATTCTAAAGAAGGATCACGTAAGCATGTACTAACCTCTGTTATGGAAGAAGTAGTTGATATCTTCGCATCACTAGGTTATACAGTTGCATATGGTCCCGAAGCTGAAACTTCATGGCATAATTTTGATGCTTTGAATACACCTGATTGGCATCCTGCTAGATATGAATCGGACACACTATATCTTGATAAAGACCTTTCAAGTCTATTAAGAACACAGACCAGTACTGTACAAGTTAGACACATGCAGGAAAATGATCCACCTGTCTATATTGTCGCACCCGGGAGGGTATATCGGTCCGACCAATTAGATGCTACCCATTCACCAGTTTTTCATCAGATTGAAGGCCTTGCAGTTGATGATGGGATAACTTTTTCAGACTTGAAGGGTACGCTGGAGTATTTTGTAAAAGCATTCTTTGGGACATCTGTAAAAACTAAATTCATTCCACACTTTTTTCCATTTACTGAACCATCGGCCGAAGTACTAGTTAGTTGGAAAGACGGTGAGTGGTTAGAAATATTAGGTTGTGGAATGGTAGATCCCAACGTGTTTAAAAAGGTAAAATATCCAGAGACAACCCAGGGATTTGCATTCGGAGTAGGCGTAGAACGACTAGCTATGCTTAGGTATGGTATTGATCATATTAAAAATTTCTACGAAAATGATTTAAGATTTTTGGACCAATTCTAATGAAAATATTAAAATCTTGGTTGCAAGACTGGATCGATATTGAAAATGTTTCAGGAGGAGACTTATCCGAAGCTTTAGAAAGCCTGGGATTTGAAATTGAAAATAGAATTGATATAAAACCAAATTACAAAAATATTGTGGTTGGTAAAGTCGTAGAAATTTATCCTCACCCTAATGCTGATAAAGTCAGAGTAACAAAAGTTGACACAGGAAATAATGTTTTCGAGATTGTTTGTGGCGCATGGAATTTTGAGGTAGGGGCTATAGTTCCAGTTGCTCTTCCTAAATCCGAAATAAAGGACAACTTTTTAATAGACAAAAGAGATATTAGAGGAGTTGAATCTAATGGGATGATTTGTTCCGCTTCAGAACTTGACCTATGGGACGACACTGCTGGGATACTCAAACTTGACGAGAATATAAAACCAGGTACTGATTTTTCTTCAATATATCCACAAAATGATATTGTTTGGGAGATAGGTGTCACGCCAAATCGTGGAGACTGCATGTCACACTTAGGAGTCGCTCGTGAATTATCACACTATTTTAAAAAACCTCTCTTAGATAAAGAAGTTCAATTAAATCCATCAATAGAAAGCATCCTGTCATTAAACAGTGGTGAAATAAAAGAATGCAATACCTATGCAGGAATTGAAATAGAGAATATTACCATTACCGATTCAAGTTTTGATGTAAGGTATAGATTGTCGCAAGTAGGAACAAGAGTCATTAATAATGTAGTCGACTATACAAACTACGTTCTTTACGACATAGGCCAACCTTTGCATGCTTTTGATAGGGACAAAATTTTCGGAAAAATTTCAGTAAGATTTGCAAAAAAATCTGAAGAGCTACTTACACTTGACAATCAAAAACGAAAACTATCTGAAGAAGATTTAATTATTGTTTCTGACGATAAGCCTATAGCTTTAGCCGGTGTAATGGGTGGCTTAGATACAGAAGTAACAGATAAAACAAAAAATTTAATGATAGAGAGTGCATATTTCGACAAAGTCTCTGTTATGAACACTTCTAGAAAACTTAATTTAATATCAGATGCATCTATAAGGTTTGAAAGAGGTATAGATCGTAATTTACAAATTCTTGGACTAAATAGATTTATTGATATTTTCAATAGAGAACAAGATATTGTATATTCACAACCAGTACAAGATACTAAAGATAATTTTTTACCAAAAGAGGTAACTTTCAATAAAAATGAAATTTATAAATTGCTTGGTATCCATTTAGAAGATGAGTTTATTGAAATAATGTTAAATTACTTGGGAATAGATTTCCAATTATCACCACAATACATAAGCTTCTCTGCTCCAAGTTGGAGATATGATCTTGAAAGAGCAGCTGACTTAATTGAAGAATTTGCAAAACATTATGGTTTTAATAATTTTGATAGTACATTACCTATTGGTTCAAATAAAAACGATACTGGAGAATACTGGACGCTGAAGAAATATTTTAGTGACTCTCTTACAGCCAAAAATTTATATGAAATTCAAACCTTAACTTTTGTTTCAGAAGACGCTAACCAAATATTTACTCCAGAGAAAAAAAGTGTAGAAGTTAATAATCCTATTGATCAGACAAATAAATTTTTAAGGACAAACTTATACTCATCTCTAATAGAAACTTATAAATTTAATTTCGAACAAAACAATCAGTCTAAAATGTTCTTCGAAATTAATAATGTTTTTGACCAAGGTAGTCATAAAAAATATGATGATATACCAAACCAAATTTATACACTATCAGCTATTGTTCCATCAAAAGTTACAAATCTTGATCGGAGACTTAAATCTATAGAAAATGATATTTATTCTGTAAAACAATTATTAACATCCATCCTGGGATCGATAACTTTAAAAAAAATTGAAAAACCCGGGTTTCACAAAAATCTTTCATATTTAATAATTTCGAATGATGTTGTTGTTGGTCATTTCGGAAAGCTCTCATTTCAATTAGAAGATAATTTTAATCTCAACAATTCAGTTTATTTGTTTAGCATTGATCTATCAAATTTAAATCTTAACGAGCTAAGAAAAGTAAATTACAAACCCCTGTCTCCGTATCCATTTATTAAATTTGACCTCTCCTTTAAAGTGAGTGATTCTTTTAATGCTAATGACCTCTTGTCAGAGGTTGAGAAATTATTGATTGAAAACGAGAATGCATTTACTATTTTTGATGATTTCAAAAATGAGAAAACACGAAATTTAGGAATTAGAATAAATACAAGAAACTATAGTAAAACTTACAGTGAAGATGAAGTTTCAGAACTTCTTGATTCAGTAGTCAAAAGATTAGAAACTAAGTTTTCAATTACATTGAACAAAGGTGTGTAAATGGTAGAGTCATCTGGACTAAACAACAGAGTATATCAAATGCTTTCCCAGAAATCTTCCAAGGCAGCTGTAGATGTTCTAGGCATGCGCTTATCTACAAATTATAAAGGTAAATTTACCGAGATTATGATTACCGAAACAGAGGCATTTGGACGTCAAAAAACTGATCCGATGTCGTTAGTTAACATGTTTAATAGAAAATTTCCTGAAACACTTCCAAAAGGTCCACCTCATGTTTTGATACTAAAATCCTACGGTGAAAACAAGAGTCTTTATTTACTAACATCAAAAAAGGGTTCATGCGAGGCTATTTTAATCAGGTCAGGGATAGTTCTTTTAGGAAAAAGCTATGTAGAATCGAGAAGAAAAATTAAGATGAAAACAAATAAAATTACAGGTCCTGGGAATATAACAAAAGCATTAGGAATTGATTTAAATAATGACGGAGAAAATCTTTTTGATGGTTCAATTAATCTTGCACCAAGGATTCACCCTGTAGAAAGAGCTGTCGCTACAAAAAGAAAGAATGCAAAAACTAAAGATAATAATCTTTGGAGATATACTCTGGTTCAAAAATGAAATATATAGAGGAAAGGTCATCTGTAATCAATCCACTTAATGATTATGATGAATTATTAAAATCCAAGAAGAAACTACGTATAAAGCTCGGTGTAGATCCTACTGCACCAGATGTAACTCTAGGTTGGTATGCAATACTAAGGTCTCTAAGAAAATTTCAAGAATATGGCCACACAGCTGTTTTAATACTTGGAGAATTTACCGCACAGGTGGGGGATCCCTCAGGAAAATCAGAAACTCGCTCCGTTCTTGACTCAGGTGAAATTGATAAAAACTCTAAAGGTGTTCTCCCAGTCATTAAGTCAATTTTACATGAAGACAATCTTGAAATTGTTTCAAATAAAGAATGGCTTTCTAAATTAAGTATTTCAGATATGATGAATTTAGCATCGTCAACAACACTAGCTCAAATGCTTGAACGAGAAGACTTTTCAAAAAGATATGATGAAAAAAATCCAATCTCTTTACTAGAATTTTTCTATCCTTTGTTTCAAGGTTATGATTCCGTAGCTATCAAAGCCGATATAGAAATCGGTGGTAATGACCAGTTATGGAACTTGATGCTTGGAAGAGAAATCCAAAAATACTATAACCTAAAACCACAAGTAGCTGTCACATTTCCATTGCTTGTCGGTACCGATGGTAAGAAAAAAATGTCACAATCGTTGGATAATTACATATCAGTTACAGATACCCCTGAAAATATCTATGGCAAGATAATGAGTATTCCGGATGATGTTATGTGGGATTATTTTCTTATGTTAACTGATCTCGAAATAGAAGAAATTAATGAAACTAAAGCATTAGTTCTGTCTGAGAAGCTAAACCCTTTTGATATAAAAAAAAGTTTAGGAAAAATTATTACTAATGAACTTTATGATGAAGATTCAGCATTATTAGCCGAAGAAAGCTTTAGTAATATCACTATTAATAAAAATGTCCCAATCAATATACCAGAAATTATTGTAGACCAAAACGATATACATCTACCAAATTTACTGACAGAAAACCTAATAACAAAATCAAATTCCGAAGCTAGGAGAATAATCTCATCTGGAGGATTCAAAATTAACGATGTTAAATACACAGAATTAGATATATCTTTAGATAAATTGAATGATTCAATTTTACAAATTGGTAAAAGGAAATTCTTAAGAATAAATAAAAAATAATACCCCTTTAAACAAGAAGGTGTTACTCTTAAATTACGAAATTTGGCTTTTTGACAACTGAGTAGAGTATGAACGCCGGTAGTGCAGAAATTATTTTCTAGCACTCTTTTTTTGTCAACTTTTAAGTTAAAAGTTGATGGCTAATTCTTTTTATTAAGAGTTAGTGATGGTTTAAAAACCATAATATGGGATAAAACCCATGTTGATTCTTTGGTCAGATTAAAATTCAAAGATTTTGTTGGAGAGTTTGATCCTGGCTCAGGACGAACGCTGGCGGTGCGCCTTATGCATGCAAGTTGAGCGAAGCTTTTCAGTAGTTTACTACAGAAAATGACTGAGCGGCGAACGGGTGAGTAACGCGTGAGCAATCTACCTTAGTTACTGGGATAGCCCGAGGAAACTCGGATTAATACCGGATATTCTTATTTTTTCACATGAAGTTTTAAGGAAAGGTCAGCCGAACTAAGATGAGCTCGCGTTCTATCAGCTAGTTGGTGGGGTAAAAGCCTACCAAGGCAACGACGGATAGCTGGTCTGAGAGGACGATCAGCCACACTGGGACTGAGACACGGCCCAGACTCCTACGGGAGGCTGCAGCAGGGAATATTGTGCAATGAGCGAAAGCTTGACACAGCGACACCGCGTGTGGGATGACGGTTCTAGGATTGTAAACCACTTTCAGGAGGGAAGAAAATGACGGTACCTCCACAAGAAGACCCGGCCAACTATGTGCCAGCAGCCGCGGTAATACATAGGGGTCAAGCGTTGTCCGGATTTATTGGGCGTAAAGAGCTCGTAGGCGGTTCAACAAGTCGGTCGTAAAAGTTTAGGGCTCAACCCTAAAATGTCGATCGATACTGTTGTGACTAGGATACGGTAGAGGTGAATGGAATTCCGAGTGTAGCGGTGAAATGCGTAGATATTCGGAGGAACACCAATTGCGAAGGCAGTTCACTGGACCGTGATCGACGCTGAGGAGCGAAAGCTAGGGGAGCAAACAGGATTAGATACCCTGGTAGTCCTAGCTGTAAACGATGGATACTAGATGTAGGAACTGGATTGACGGTTTCTGTATCGTAGCTAACGCGTTAAGTATCCCGCCTGGGGAGTACGGTCGCAAGACTAAAACTCAAAGGAATTGACGGGACCCCGCACAAGCGGCGGAGCATGCGGCTTAATTCGATGATACCCGTAGAACCTTACCTGGACTTGACATATAGGGAAAAACTAAAGAAATTTAGTGTGCGTAAGCGCCCTATACAGGTGGTGCATGGCTGTCGTCAGCTCGTGTCGTGAGATGTTGGGTTAAGTCCCGCAACGAGCGCAACCCCTGTCCTATGTTGCCAGCAAGTAATGTTGGGGACTCATAGGAGACTGCCGGTGATAAACCGGAGGAAGGTGGGGACGACGTCAAGTCATCATGCCCCTTATGTCCAGGGCTGCACGCATGCTACAATGGCAAGTACAACGAGTCGCAATACCGCGAGGTGGAGCAAATCTCTTAAAGCTTGTCTCAGTTCGGATAGGAGTCTGCAACTCGACTCCTTGAAGTTGGAGTCGCTAGTAATCGCAAATCAGCAAAGTTGCGGTGAATACGTTCTCGGGGTTTGTACACACCGCCCGTCAAGTCACGGAAGTCGGCAATACGCGAAGCCAGTGGTCTAACCCTTTGGGGAAGAAGCTGTCGAACGTAGGGTTGGTAACTGGGACTAAGTCGTAACAAGGTAGCCGTACGGGAACGTGCGGCTGGATCACCTCCTTTCTAAGGAGAATAGAACTTTTATCATTCGTGGTAAATTTTCTAAGGTCAATCATCGGTTGTCTGTATAGACTGATATCTCTACTCAGCTGTGAAAAAGTCTTTTTGGCTTTTTGAAAATTGTATAGCAAGCGCAATTGCAAAGTATTCATATAGTTCAAGCTACTAAGGGCTAATGGTGGATGCCTTGGCGCTGGAAGCCGATGAAAGACGTGGAAGGCTGCGATATGCCACGGGGAGCTGTCAAACAAGCTTTGATCCGTGGATTTCTGAATGGGGAAACCCAATTTATTTTAATAAATTACTCCTACCTGAATATATAGGGTAGGTAGAGGGAACTAGGGGAAGTGAAACATCTCAGTACCTAGAGGAAAGGAAAGCAAAAGCGACTCCCTGAGTAGTGGCGAGCGAAACGGGAAGAGCCTAAACCAATTAAATGTCAAGACTGATGTTATTGTTTAGTTGGTGTTGCGGGGCCTCTTAGAAAGAGCATCAGATCTTTCGATAAGTTACAAAATATAAAGTTAGAAAAATTGCCTGGGAAGGTAAACCACAGAATGTAATAGTCATGTATTCGAAAACTTTATAACTTATTAGAGTCACCCCAAGTAACAAGGGGGATATCCCTTGTGAATCTGCGAGGACCACCTCGTAAGGCTAAGTACAACCAGCGACCGATAGTGAACAAGTACCGTGAGGGAAAGGTGAAAAGAACCCCGGCGAGGGGAGTGAAATAGTACCTGAAACCATTAGCTTACAAGCAGTAGGAGGGATATTTATATCCTGACTGCCTGCCTTTTGAAGAATGAGCCAACGAGTTATCCGTATATGGCAAGGTTAAGGAGTAAATCCGTAGCCGCAGCGAAAGCGAGTTTTAATAGAGCGTTTAGTCGTATGCGATAGACCCGAAGCCAAGTGATCTATCCATGAGCAGGGTGAAGCAAAGGTAAGACTTTGTGAAGGCCCGAACCCACTGATGTTGCAAAATCAGGGGATGACTTGTGGATAGGGGTGAAAGGCCAATCAAACTTGGTGATAGCTGGTTCTCTCCGAAATGTCTTTAGGGACAGCGTTATATGTTGCGCTTTGGAGGTAGAGCACTGATTGATCTAGGGGGCCAACAAGCTTACCAAACTCAGTCAAACTCCGAATGCCAAAGTGTTTAAATATAGCAGTGAGCCCGTGGGGGATAAGCTCCACGGACGAGAGGGAAACAACCCAGAACAACAGCTAAGGCCCCTAATTGTATATTAAGTGTGAAACGATGTGAAAGTGTTCAGACAGCCAGGAGGTTGGCTTAGAAGCAGCCATTCCTTTAAAGAGTGCGTAACAGCTCACTGGTCGAATGTTTTCGCGCGGAAGATGTAACGGGGCTAAATATACAGCCGAAGCTTTGTCATCATATTATTAATCCAGATTTCGATCCAGGAAATATGATGGGTAGGAGAGCGTTGTATGGGCAATGAAGCAGCAACGAGAGTTAGTTGTGGAGACCATACAAGTGAGAATGTTGGCATGAGTAGCGAAGGAAGAGTGAGAATCTCTTCCGCCGAATGTCCAAGGGTTCCTGGGGAAGGTTCGTCCGCCCAGGGTTAGTCGGGACCTAAGACGAGGTCGAGAGACGTAGCCGATGGATAACAGATTGATATTTCTGTACCACTATATAAGCGCCAAAATCGAATATATGTCGCTAAGGAAAGCCTTCGGGCCTACCGACCCACATATTATTAGATTAGCAATGGAGTGACGGAGAAGGATAAATGAGCCCAGGCGATGGTTGACCTGGGGTAAATGCGTAGGGTGATCGACAGGTAAATCCATCGATCATGAAACCTGAGACATGATGCCGAGCCGCTTTTAGGCGAAGTCATTGATTCCATACTTCCAAGAAAACCTTCTAGTTAGTTTATATAGTGCCCGTACCCCAAACCGACACAGGTGGACAAGTAGAGAATACTAAGGCGAGCGAGAGAACTCTGGTTAAGGAACTCGGCAAAATAGTTCCGTAACTTCGGAAGAAGGAACGCCCTAGTAAAGTGAGTGATTAACTTCATGAGCTTGAATGGGCCGCAGTGATCAGACTCAAGCGACTGTTTATCAAAAACACAGGAGGGTGCAAAGTTCGAATACAACGTATACCCTCTGACACCTGCCCGGTGCTGGAAGGTTAAGTGGATAGGTTAGCTTCGGCGAAGCTTTGAAATTAAGCCCCAGTAAACGGCGGCCGTAACTATAACGGTCCTAAGGTAGCGAAATTCCTTGTCGGGTAAGTTCCGACCTGCACGAATGGTGTAACGATTTGAGTACTGTCTCAACCAGAGACTCGGCGAAATTGCAATGTGAGTAAAGATGCTCACTATGCGCGACAGGACGGAAAGACCCCGGAACCTTTACTGCAACTTGATATTGAATGTTTGTATGCATTATGCAGGATAAGTGGGAGACTATGAAATAATGGCGCTAGCTGTTATTGAGTCAACCTTGAGATACCACTTAATTCATATTGACCTTCTAACCTAGATCCGTTATCCGGATCAGGGACATTGTCTGGTGGGCAGTTTCACTGGGGCGGTGGCCTCCTAAAAAGTAACGGAGGCGCTCTAAGGTCACCTCAGCGTGGACGGCAATCACGCATCGAGTGTAAGTGCAAAAGGTGGCTTGACTGTGACACAAACAAGTGGAGCAGGTACGAAAGTAGGAACTAGTGATCCCATGGTTGCATGTGGGTGCACCATGGCTCATCGGCTAAAAGGTACTCCGGGGATAACAGGCTTATACCCCCCAAGAGTCCATATCGACGGGGGTGTTTGGCACCTCGATGTCGGCTCTTCTCATCCTGGGGCTGGAGCAGGTCCCAAGGGTTAGGCTGTTCGCCTATTAAAGAGGAACGCGAGCTGGGTTCAGAACGTCGTGAGACAGTTCGGTCCCTATCCGTCGCGCACGTAAGAAATTTGAAGAAAGTTGTCCCTAGTACGAGAGGACCGGGATGAACGATCCGCTGGTGTGCCAGTTGTTCTGCCAAGAGCACCGCTGGTTAGCTACGATCGGACAGGATAAGCGCTGAAAGCATCTAAGTGCGAAGCCCCTTCTAAGATAAGATTTCTCATCGGGTTAACCGATTAAGACTCCTTATAGAACATGAGGTTGATAGGTCAGAAGTGTAATTACAGTAATGTATGTAGCTGACTGATACTAATAAGTCGAGGGCTTGAACTGAATACTGAACAAGAACGCTTGCTATAGAATTTTTAAGAAGTTGATTATTACGGTGGTGATAGCAATTGGGATACACCCGTTCCCATTCCGAACACGGAAGTTAAGCCAATTAGCGCCGATGGTACTTGGGGGGCAACCCCCTGGGAGAGTAGGACACTGCCGACTTTTATTGAGAAGCCCCTAGAAAACTAGGGGTTTTTCATTTAGATAATTAATTTATCTATACTTACAATATGAAAAGTTTAGATTACGAAAAAATTCTTAGGTTCATTATGATTTTTGCAATAGTTGGTATCTCCGTATTAGTTGTAGTTGTTAATTTCATGCCTGCTTTTGCATACGATTTTTATGATCTCTATCCAGGTACAGAACATGGTCGGAGTAACTTTATTACCTACCCCAGCGTTCTGTATTTATTTGCTATTTATAACTGTTTTATGTACCTAGGTTCAAATGATTTAAAGTATATTGATGTATTTATTCTTCTCTCTATTCTTATGAGCATTATGAGGTTAATATCAATTTTTACAAATGGATTGCATGTAACGCCATTCACAGTACTTGCATATCCGCCTGAATTGTTAGGAGCCCCAGTCCTATTCTTTATAAAGAAAATGATTCAAAAACAATCTATATAAGACTATTTCTTAGACCCCAAACCTGCATTTCAAAATTAGAATTTTGCATGTAGTTTTTAATAGTTTCTTCATCAATTTTTAATGACATATAATTTTGAGTTACCCATTCTTCTAGTTTTTGAGCAGCTTCCTTATTAGAAAGCTCAGGAACATCTTTTATAAAATTTACCCATTTATCGATACTTATAATCGCATCATCAATTAGCTTATAAGGATTTTCATGAATGCCAAAGTGAGCAATACCAATGTAATTTAGCTCAAGTCTGCTTATATCTTCAAGTGTTTTAATTAGTATATCTCTATTAAAATCAGGAGGAGGGAGATTGGGTTGAACAAAGTTTCCATGTGGATAAATTAACCCAAGGGTATCACCCATAAATATAGTTTTTGATAATGAATCATAAAAGCTAAAGTGGTGTTTTGCGTGACCAGGGCTGTAAATGGAGGTTAGTTTTCTGTTATTTCCTAAATCAAAGCTAAAACCATCTTTAAGTATTTTTATATTTTCGACAGGAGTCGGTTTAATCTTTCCCCAGTTTTCTGTCAACCAATCCTCTGTATAAATTTCAGCTACTGCATTCCATAATTTTTCAGGGTTCGGAAGATGTTTTATTCCAAGTTCGTGAATGTATACAAAATGATTTTTATATTTCTCTACCACATGTCCAATACCACCTACGTGGTCAAGGTGTAAATGTGTTATTGCCGACCTATTTACATTTTCTATTCCCAGGCTATTTAATGCTGAAATCAAATATGGAAAAGAGTTAGATGGACCTACTTCAATCAGTATAGGATCAGATGAGTCTATGTAGTAACATGACATCCTCCCAGGTTTGTCCTCCATGAGTACATCAATTTGGTAAACTCTATCGTTAAATTTTATTATTTCAGGTTGCATATATATATTTTTGCATACCAGTTCTATAAACTACAATTGTTTGTGTGAAAGTTTCATTATCATCTACATCGCTTTACTCCATTCAAGCTGCTGAAGCAGTTAAAGACTTATCGCCAAATGCAGCAGATTTAATGATAACTAGCGTGATAACCTCTATGGTTACCGACCTAGGCGTTGTTTCACCTACAGCTGGTGGATTGCTCACTTACTATGATGGTGAAAATGGGATTATAAATACTGTCGATGGATATTTTGTTTCTCCAAAAAGTTTTAATGGTAATGATCACGAGGAACATAAAATTTCAATGTCATATGGCGGTTACGTCGAAACTTGTAAAGGGGGCAATACGTTTGCAATTCCAGGGATTTATAAAATTCTTGAACTAATCCATACAAGATTTGGGAGTATCCCACTTGAAAAACTTTTTGAATACCCAATTGAATTAGCTAAAAATGGATTTTCGTTACCGCAGCCATCTAAAGATTACTTAATTCATTCACTTGAGCCTTTGTTTATGTGGCATCCCACATCTAAAAATACACTGAAATGTGTATTTAATGATTTAGAGAATGGGGTAGTGGCTCTATCAAAATTATCTGATAGCCTCAGCCACATGACGAATGAAGGCTTTAGTGATTTTTATTATGGAGATATCAGCAAAGAAATTATATCAACGGTACAAAAAGAGGGTGGTCATGCAACTGTGGATGATTTTGCTAACTATGAGTTAATTGAAAACAGTAAATTTACTACAGAATTTCGTGGTTTGGAGCTAACTGGTCATGCTGGACCCTCTATAGGGGGACTAATGGTCCTGAAATACTTAGATGCACTTGCTGGTGATGAAATAAAGATTAAACAAAACCTAATGAAAGTATATGAAGATAGAAAAAATCATTATGAGTTCTTTGGAAATAGAAGTACGTTTATAGATAATGAGATATCCAAGATATCGCAATCTAGTTCTACAATTCAAGTCAGCACATCGGATGAATTAAATAATCATTTCTCACTAACATTTTCAAGTGGATACGGTTCCGGTGTTCAATGTTCGGAGACGGGTATGTTTCTTAATAATTCACTTGGTGAAATTGAGCTTAATCCACAGGGATTTTTAGGAGAAACATCTGGGGACCGTTTAATCTCAAATATGAGCCCTTTAATTATTAAGAATCAAAAAGGTATAGCAACAATTGGTTCACCAGGTGCTGATAGAATTAGTTCGGCACTAGCACAGGTCTTATATGAATATTCTCTTAATGCTGATTGGGTTATGGCAATTGAAAAACCTCGGTTCCACGTGAATATTGATGGCACGATTCGTTGCGAACCAGATACATATTTATCATTCCCAGGGGAAATAACCACTAATACAAATGATATGTATTTTGGCGGTGTTTGCGTTACAGGTTTAGAGGAACAACTGTTCGCTAAAGGTGATCCTCGTAGAGGAGATTCGGTATGGACAAATGTTAAGTAGATTAAATAATCTACCAAACAAGTATCTTTTTTATTTTGGCCTTATTATTGTATTCATATTTATATCACTGTCATATTGGCAGTTCACAAGCTACCTTGAAGAAAAAAAACTATCTGCCCAAATATCGTATCCACAGGAACCAACAGAAGTACTAATTTCACAAATAAATACCAGCAATGAATTTTCACTGATTACCACACAGGAAAGACTTAAGTTTGTAAAGTCATGGTTATTAAGGTCTAGAGTAAATAATGGTGTGAATGGATACCATGTAATAACAATTTTTAAAAACGATATGAATGAGCACATTCTAATAAATAGAGGCTGGGTTCCTCTCTCTTCTGATGTTGATAATTATAATTTTGATACTGAAAGGGCATTTACTGGAATTTTGTATAAGTATGATGAAATACCAAGATTCGGTCAGGAGGACATACCTGGATCTGAATATATTTTCAGAATCGATAAAATATTTCTACAGAATGAAACTGAAATAATACTGCCAAATTACTATCTACAATTATCACAAAAATGCGGAAATGACATTACATGTATAGATACCTTAGAGCAATACCAAGCACCTCACCTTGGATACGCATTTCAGTGGATATTTTTTGCTATATGTTTAGCGGTTGTTATTTTGAGGAAGAATAAACTCATATGATTAAACGTTTTACAAATGGTTCATATGACATAGCTTATCTCACCCAAGGTAAGGGTAGAGATATATTATTTTTGCATGGGTTTCCTTCAAATATGTACATGTGGGATGAAATTACCGGAGTACTGAGTCATCAAAATTATCGAACTACAGTTATCGAGCAGAGAGGTTATCCTTTATCTTCCTCTAAGAAAATGAAACCAAATGATTTTACAATCGATAAATTATGCGAAGATGTAGAAATCTTGATAAAAAATCTAGATTTAAATAATAAATTGACAATAGTAGGACACGACTGGGGGACAGTTGTTGCATGGGCATTAGTTAAAAGAAATAAAGTTCATGTAGAAAAACTTTTATCAATCTGTGGTGGAACTCTTTTTCCAAACTCTGAAGTTTACAGTTCTCTTAATTATGTAGATGGCAATCATTACATCACTTCATTTCAAAACCCAGAAAATGCTGCAATTTTAATGGATGAGAATATAAAAAACTCAATACTTGGAGCATATAGAACAAAAAATAAGGAAGTCAATGTGAGTCTCTCTATTCAGTCATTATTTAATGATATGAATCACGATGAATATGCACTCACTGGTGATCAGATAGAAAGTATTACATCACATTACAAAGTTAATGGATTCTATGGACCAATTTCATGGTATGCAAACTTAGATGAAAACATTGAAATATCAAAAAAATGGATAAATAATGAAGTATCTCAAGAAATAACCTTTATGTTTGGTGAAAAGGACATGGCAGTTTTATTAAATAAAAAAATGGTAGAAAGACTGACCAATGAAGCTGATCTTGTTAACATTAAGGAAATATCTGGTGCTGGTCACTGGCTACCATATACACATAAGGAGAGTGTATTAAATGAAATCTACAGTCTTAATAAAGATTATTAAATGTCCTATAATATATATTATGTTGCGTTATGAATAGAGCAGTACTTCATGATCATTTAGACGGTGGTTTGAGAGCAGCTACTGCTTCTGAACTAGCAAACCAAATAAATTACACTCCATTACAAAATATCGATAACATTGCTACATTTTTTGATCGTTCAGATTGCAAATCTTTGGAAGAGTATCTTGAAGCGTTCACTCACACCATTGCACTTATGCAAAGTTTTGAAAATCTAGAAAGAATTGCTTTTGAAGCCGCTGAGGATATGCACAATAACGGAATAACTATGTACGAAAGTCGATATGCCCCATTTTTCTCCGTAAATTCAAATTTATCCCCCACTGATGTAATTGATGCCATAAATTCCGGTTTCAATCAAGCACATAACACTTACGGAATAGTTAGTGGCTTAATTCTTTGCGGTATGAGACATGATATTAAAAACGTAAAAATGGTCGGAGATCTGGCTATTGAGAATCGTAATAAAATAATAGGATTCGATATTGCTGGTCCAGAATTAAACTTTAGACCCAGTCTTTTTAACGAAACATTCAAAAATCTTAATACTGCAGGGGTAAACATAACTATTCATGCAGGCGAAGGCGATAATGTAGAATCCATACAAGAGGCACTAGACAATGGAGCACAACGAATTGGTCACGGTATTCGAATCATCGAAGACATTAACCTCGATACTAAAACATATGGTAAAACAGCTTCTTATGTTCTAGAAAATAAAATTCCTTTAGAGGTTTGCATTACATCGAATATCCATACTGGAATGTACGCAAATGTAGAGGCTCACCCTATAAATGAACTTGTAGATTTTGGTTTTCAAGTTTCATTGAATACGGACAATAGACTAATGAGTAACACTTCAATTAAAAAAGAATTATCAGAGGCTAAACGTTCTGGGGTTGAACACCCGGAAGAATTGTTAATAAACTCAGCTAGCTATAGTTTCTTGAACTGACTCAAGGTTATCAATTTCAAGAAAATTATAAAATTCTTTTTCATTAATGAGTTTAAAGTTTTTTGATGGATATAACTTTTTAGCTTTTTTTATCTTTTTTGACTTTCGAGTTATTAGATTTTGATTCATTGTTGTAATCTCTATAAATATATCTAATGAGGGGATGTAGAAGTCTGGTGTGAACATCATTTTAATTGCACCGCTACCCCACTTCAGCGGAAAGCTGATTGGTTCATAGAGCCATTCGATTCCAAATAAATCTAAGTGTTCTGCAAATATTTGTTCCGAACTATGTGCAAACTTCATGCTTTTTCAGCAGCCGCTTTTTCTGGATAGAGTGAAAATATTTTTGCTTCTGCTTCTACATGTACTGGACCTAACGAAATACCAAACACTGCCTGTCCTTTTTTCAGCAAGTCAATCATTTGATCATTATCACTGATAACGTATATAGATTTACCATCAGAAAAAACTGAAACATCAGATATGTTAATCTTTTCACCGAGTACATTCTGAATATTTTTAAGAGCTATACGAATTTTTTGAAGACTTACACCAGCCTCTCTTAATTTGTTTACTAGTTTTATCTGTATGATGTCTTGAAAAGAATAAATCCTATGAAAACCAGAACCTTTTATATTTCTAATTGATGCATCAATTAAAGAGCTTGTAGTCCAATGGTCTAACTGCCTATAAGTGATCCCGGTTATTTTACAAACCTCAGGACCTGTATATCCCTGTTGCATATTGTTAATCTACTATGATTTATTTTTTTATCAAGGTTTTAGAGAAAATCGTCGGGTGTAATGTTATCTATAAATTCTCTGAATTCTTCTATGTCGTCTGTTTTGTCACCTATTATATCTATTGAATTTGCCTCAAAAACATCCTTATTTACCGTTATAGGGGCTTCTGAGCGGAGAGCTATGGCAATTGCGTCACTTGGTCTAGCAGTAAGGGAAATATCACCATTTATAGTAGTTAGTATTAAATCTGCATAATATGTCTTGTCTACAATACTTGTTATAGACACTTCTTTAAGAACAGCATTGAGAGACTCTATAACATCAATTATTAAATCATGCGTTTGAGGTCTTTCGTGCAAAACACCTTCTTGAGCATAGGCAATTGACACAGCTTCTATTGTTCCAATCCATATCGGTAGAACTTTATTAGATATTGGATCAGAAAGTATCATTATTGGAGTATCAGAGTTCTCTTCCAGTCTTATGCTATTAACAGCGACTTGTATTTTATTAGTCATAGATTAAGGTTAATAAAAAATATAACTATGAAAAAGTCAGGCCGTATACTTTCCAGTATTTAATTTGCAAAAATAGAAAATAAATCTAGGAACTTAAATTTCCAAATTACTTCATAGCTGTTTGAATCTACACGTACTCGTCTACTTGAAATTGTATTATCGAAATTTAATGTATTTTCATTGAACTTAATAAAATTTATCGAAAGCTTGTCTTTTAGATTTAAAAAATCTTTCCACTCATCTTTTGACGTACTGACAGATTGAGAACTTGAGTTTCTTATAGAGTAAATCGGTTGGTCAATTTTAAAATTCTGAAAGTATCCAAAATTTTTAAGAGACTCATAATACAGTAACTCTGTGTCGATAAAATGGTTTGTTTTAAGTTCATCCACGAAAGATTTGTTAACAATTGTAATGATTTGTCTATCGTTATCTAAATTAAGTCCAGCAAAGGTTAGTCCTGCATTAGCAGTCCATCCTGTTTTTATACCAATAAAGCCTTTATCGATAATTTGATTAGTTGAATAATAAACTTGTTCATTTCCAGACACATCATCAGAAAAACTACTCTTACTTGTTATAGCTATTAGTTTATAGTTTTCAATAAAATCTAAAGACATTAATAATAGATCACTTAATGTTGTCATATGATTTGCTTCATCCAAACCATCAGGATTTACAAAGTTAGTATCTAACATACCAAGATTTTCTGCTTTCTTGTTCATTTTATCAACAAATAAGTCTACATCATTGGATACAGCCATTGCAATTGCATATGCAGCGTCATTTGCGGAATAGATTAGAAGAAATTCAAGAAGATCTTCTACCGTTATTGTTACCCCATTTTTTAGATATGCAACCTTTCCAGCATATTCATAGTTTTCAGGTAATGAAATTGTTATTAAGTCTTCAAACTCAAAGTGGTCAAGAAAAACAAGTGCTGTCATAATTTTTGTAATAGAAGCCGGAGCTATTTGTACGTCTATATTCTTTGAGTACATAGTAATTTCATTAACCAGGTCGTAAGAAAGGTAGTATTCCGTTGTTATTTCCTCATTTTCTAATTCCGCACTAAGTAAATTTGTTCCTGGTAAAACCGTGAATGCAAGGAATATAATTATAAATCTTCTGATATAAAGCTCCCGATAATACTTGTAAAATTTTCAATAGCAATATTTAACTCTGAATCATCATCAATATTATTTTTAACTAGTTCCATAAAGCCAGCTCCCCTATCAGACATAGATTTAAATATTGAAAAATTTTTAGCAGTAAAACCTAAAGAATAGAAATAAGCAAAAGCTAAGAATCTTCTAACGTCATCTTGTGTGTATAAATCCTTTTTATTTTCTAGTTGGTAATCTATAAGATCTTCATAATTAGCTATTGACAACCCCGACCTTTTTAAAGCTTCATGTAAAGAGTAATCTTGAATAATAATGTTAACTTTTGCTCCTGATTTAAATAAATCTGGATTATTTTTAATAGCTTTTAGTGTATAAAACTGATTTTCTTGTAAATCTAAGATTTTTAATATTCTCTTTATATCCTTATCTTTGAAAATTCTTGTTCCACCTTTTGAACGAGTTGGAGCTATCAATCCTTCCTTTTCAAGAAATCTAAGTCTAGAGATTGTAACTGATGGAAAATCTTTTTGAAGTTTCTTAACTGTTTCACCAATATTCATAAATTTCCTCTCATGTAGTCGTTTATACTCATCATTTTCTTTCCTTCAGGTGTTATTAATGAAGGATAAAGTTTCCCGTCAGTTAATTCTATTGGATAATTATGTTCTTCATCTGTATATTTATGAATCTTAAAAATCTGTTGTTTATGTGTAATAAATGCTGGACCCATAACATCAAACGCACGTATTATTTTTTTTGCTTCGGTAAGGGTTTTCCCATCTAGAGAGAAATCAACTTTTTTAAATTTCTTTGTAGTTGAATCTACTGTAGGTGATTTGATAACTATTTTTTCAGTTGCATCAATAATTACTCCAATGTTTGTTTGGAACGACTGTACACAATTATTGTAAATATCTGATGCGTATGTTGAGCTATCTACCTTAAAGGAATCTTGGTAAACAATATCACCGGCATCGATCTCTTTTTTAATTTTAAAAATGGTTAAACCTGCAGTGTTTTCATTGTTCAATATAATTGATTCCACTGGAGATGGTCCCTTATAACTAGGGAGTAAACTTAGGTGAATGTTATAAATTGCATTATTATTTTGAAGGAAATTTTCAGAAAATATTCTACCAAAACTTACACACAACCCTCTTGTCATATCAAGATATTTTGCATTTTTGTCGAAATATTGAAAATTAAGACCATTGTCTTTGCAGAAAATTTCAACAGGATTGGGTAATATCTTCCTACCTCTTCCACTTGGTATAGGTTCGGTTGTTATCACAGTTAATATTTTTGTCTGATTTGATAAGACTCTTAAATAAGGGACACTTCGAACATCAGAGCCAAAAAAATAATTAAACATGTCTCCCAGGAAATCCATTTATTGAAATTTCTTTTAGCGCAGCTTTTCTTTCCTTCCTTTTCAAAGAACTAATTAAAAGCTTTCCATTAAGGTGGTCTAGCTCATGTTGCAGTACTCTGCCAAGTAAATCGTCTCCTTCATATGTAACTAAGTTACCCTTTTCGTCATAAGCATCCAATGATGCGTATTCTGCCCTTTCAATATCCCAATAATATCCTGGTAACGACAGGCAACCTTCCATGAATGTAATTGAACCCTTAGTATTTAAATTGTGTGGATTGATAGCAACATAGGGGCCATCTCCCGAATCAAAAACAAAAATATTTTTATTAATCCCGATTTGTGGAGCTGCTAAACCCACTCCGGGTGCAGCGTACATTATCTCAATCATTTCATCTACAAGTAATTTAATAGAGTTATCAAAAATAGTAACGTCTGAAGACTTCATTTTTAAAGAAGGATAACCAAATTTAACTATCTCCTTCATTACAGACTTTTTACCCTTTCAACAGTTGATTTATTTAATTTATTAAATAGATTAATAATTTCATTGTAATTTATATTGTCGGTTAGTTTTATTTTGACTTCATAAACGTATTGATTATTTGTAATTTTTGGTCCAATTATATATTTGTTACTATTAACAAAATCTAAATTAATTTTCGAAGTAATTTTGTAGATTCTTATATTTAAGTTTGGACCATATTTAGCTCGTTCACGCGCTTCTTTTTCAGCCCACTTTGACAGTTGTTTAGATTTTAATTTAGTAATTAAATCAATTTTTTTAGTTGTGAATATCACGATAGCTATATTCTTTTTATGGAAACGCGTGATATTCCTAATAAAACTTATCAATCTGTTAGAACTTAATATTCCATTAAATGAAATTGTTGGATTGTATAATATTGCCGAAGTAATTGCTACATTTTTTGGATCTGTGGTTAAATTATGGTTTTTTGAAATAAATTGCAAATCTTGGACATAAGAAAATATGGTTAGATCTTTGTCTTTGTATTTTACATCAAAAATTTCTAAACATTCATCCAGGCTGTTGCCATAAATGTAAGCAATGTCAATTTCAGGTATTTCCAAAAAATATTCATTAACATTAGAAAAGTACTCTAAGGATGGGAATTCGTTGTAATAATAAAATGACCCATTAAATACCTTATGTTTGATTAAAGATGATTCAATGATATTTAAATTATTTAATTTTGGTAGGTTGTAGCTAATATTGTTCGAATTAAAGAAATGGAAAGTAAGCTTATCATCAACATTAATTCTTTCAAAATTTACTGATAAAACAATTATCGTTTCAAACTCTTTATTCTTCTCCCAAAATGAAGTAAATTCTTTAACGCCGCCAGTTTTTTGATAAAAGCTTACTTTTTTCCCATTATTTTTTAAATGCTCAGCTACTTGTTTTGATTCTTCTAATGAAGATGTAAAAATGATGTTATAAGACTCTTTAAGATAAATTGCTACATCAGAATTTGGTTTAATAAAAATATTGTTCGTTTTCACTTTATTTTGCTTAGAAAGCAACTCATAGCTTATGTGTTTATCTAGTAAAATCCCAATGTTAAGATTATTTGACACAGCTAATCTTTCTAAATATTTGTATTGGTTCCTATTGATACTTCCTATCTTTTTAAAAAGAGTTTTAGTATTGCTTACTGAACTAGTTGCTAAATTTACTTCAGTAATTATTGCGTTCCTTGTAGTGTTTCTAAATGGGACAGTTACGATATCCCCAACTTGGATATTATCTGCATATTTATCAGGAACTTTGTATGTAAATTGATTAAAGCCATAAGTGTTATTGAATATAATTTCAAGGTTTACAAACACGACTATAAAACAGTATTATCGATTATTAAAACTGCAATTTCATACTTTGAAAGCCTATTGGTCTTTATTAACAATCTATCTGAATTTATAATAGACACTTCATTGTAGTCACTTCCCACTTGATTATTTTTAATATTGTTAATTACTAAAAAGTTCACATTTTTATCTTTCAATTTTTCAAATCTTAATTCATCATCAAGTTGTGCAGAAAAAGCAATAGATATAATATTGGGATTATTTTTCACGATACTTTTTATAATGTCGATATTTGGACGTAACGTTATATTAAGAGCGCCGTTTTTCCTACTGAGCTTTTTATCTGTATAGTCGGTAACAAAATCAGATACTGCAGCAACCATAAATAAATGTGAGGCATCAACAACTTCTCTTCCAAGAATGTTCATTAAACTTTCTGAATTGGTAAATTCTATATTATTAGCGTGAGGAATTTCATCGATGTTTGATGCATGAATGTAAGTAATTTCATAACCCCTTGCAAGGAGTTCTAACGCAATTGCTCTCCCCTGCTTTCCTGATGAATTATTGGTGATTGTTCTCACAGAGTCTATATGTTCTACTGTTCCACCCGAAGTAACGACAATTTTAGTCTTTTTGTCGTTAATCAAAGTAACAAATTCTTCTGGCTCAATTAATCTTCCTTCTCCTTTGTCTCCTATATCTAAGTTTCCATAACGAGGCCCACAGATTATGTTGTTTTTAGATAAAAATTTCAAATTAGATTGTATATTATGATTTAAATACATTTCTTGATGCATAGCGGGTGCTATGTACACAGGTTTTGTGTGCATGAGAATGGTTGAAAGCAATAAATCATCAGCAATTCCCATTGCCATCTTCGATATAAAGTTTGCTGTTGCTGGATAAATAAGAAACTTGTCTGCCCAGCGCCCTAATTCTATATGAGGAGAGCCAGGTAACTCGTCCCAAGAAGTGTAAACTGATTCATTATCTAAAAACTTCTTTGAAAGGTACCTTTTCCCACCAGATGTAGCTATTACCTTTACATTATTATCTTTAGCTAAAATGTTATACAGTAATTCGGATTTTGAAGCAGCAACACTACCAGTTATCCCCAATAGTATTTTGTTACTCATCGCGACTATTCGTTGTCTGAAACCTCTACTTTGCCTGCAGCTATTTCTTCAAAAGCGACAGTCAATGGTTTCCTACTTAAGCTTTGAACTTGAGGTGGAGTGTACGCTCCTATACCTTCTCCAAGTTGGTTAAAGTATGAATTTATATCCTTCGCTCTTTTTGCAGAGGTTATTACGAGTGCAAATCTTCCAGGTGTTTCTTTAAGCAATTCTTCAATAGGTGGTTTTATCATCTTTCCTCCAGACTATATATTATATCTAATATCTTATTAACTGTAGTATTTATATCCTTATTCTTAATTTGATAATCAAATTTGTCCATAAAGCTTCGTTGGTATTCAGCTAGACGCATCCTCTCATCGATGAATGCTTCATCGTGCCCCCTTTTTTTTAGTCGTTTGATTAATTCTTCATCATCTATATCTATAAATATTCCTATAAAAGATGGATTTGAAGCTAAAAGCTTTGTAGCTCCGTTTACTTCTAGATCAAGAATAAGGGAACCTACAGAATTATTTACAGCATTTTTACTTGTCCCGTAGTAGTTTCTTCCATATTTTTCATATTCAACAAAAAAATCATCGTCAATAAGTCTTAAAAACTCTTCTTCTGTAACGAAATTGTAATCTTCACCGTTATACTCTCCCTCCCTAATATTTCTTGATGTATAAGAAACAGAAAATTGGAAGTCTCTTTTTTGCCGTATTGCATCGATGATTGTTGATTTACCAACACCTGATGGACCAGAAAAAATAAAAATCATTTCGAATCTATAAAAACTTTTATGTTCATAATATTTTCGTTTGTTAGTTCTTTAATCATAGTTTTTTCGGTTAAACCTATACTATCGAGATATCGAGCAGTTTCCACTTTTCCTAAGAATTTAGTTTCTGTTAGATACTTATGCACCCTTATAGAATTAAGTTCATTATCTTTATAGGCCATCTCAAGGTTTTTAACTATAAAATCAGAATTCATTTCAAAATCTGAAATAAATTCTTTCCTTTTTAAACTTATATCAGCGACAATTTCAGTAAATTTACTCAATTTCAGTACTCACTGAATTTAAAATACCATTTACGAATTTAGCACCACTTTGTGAGGAATGCTTATCTGTTAATTTTACCCATTCTGAAATTATGACTTTTTTTGGAGTTAAATTCATAATTAACTCAGATATTCCTAAAATCAAGGAACTTTTTTCAACTTTACCTATTCTGGTATAGCTCCAATTTTTGCTGTAAGTTTCTATTGAATTTATTATCCGTTCATTGTTTAATTTTGTATTCTCAATTAGTTGCGTACATCGTAATAATTGATTTTCTTCTAAGTTGTTTTTAACAATCTCAACATTCTGAAAATCAAGATCGGAATTAAAAAAAGATTCAAACGAAACAGCTCTAAAATCTTTCATCATGTTCGTGTCATATAAGTTGAGTTTTTTGTATCGACCTTTATAGTCTCATCTTCTTCAATAAACATAGGTACATTTAGAACTAAGCCAGTTTCGCAGGTTATAGATTTAGTTGAAGAAGAGACAGTGTCCCCTTTTACAGCAGGTTCAGCTTTAGTAACTTTTAAGTTAACCGTTGCAGGCAAAACTATATCTATAGGTGTTTCATTGTACATTTGAATAGTTACCTCTTGGTTCGAAGTTAAAAAAAGATATTTGTTTTCAACAATAGAGGGAGTAAGTGATATTTGTACATAGGTTTCAGTGTTCATAAATACATAATTATCCCCATCTTGATAGAGAAATTGAAAAGTTTGTTTATCAATGTATGCTTGTTCGACGTCTTCATCAGCTCTAAACGTTTTATCAACTACACCACCACTTGATAAATTTTTTAATTTTGTTTTAACAAAAGCTCTACCTTTACCTGGTTTAACGTGTTGGTATTCAAGAATTAAGTAAAGAGTATTATCGACAAGAATTGACTGACCTGGTCTTATATCATTAGTAGATACCATTATGGAATCACTCCTTCTTCCTTTGCTTTATTTTTCATATTTATAAAATCCGTATAATCATTTGTAAAGGACATCTTGCCATTCTTTTCAGTCAAAAGGTAATACAAATAATCATTTTCAGGTGTTTCCAACACTGCACGAAGAGACCTTTCTCCGAATCCTGATATAGGAGTAGGTGGTAACCCTAAATACTTATATGTATTGTAAGGGGAATCTACTTGTAAATCTACCAATAAAACCTGTGACTTTCTCTTTTGTAGTGCGTACAATACAGTGGCATCAATTTGAATTAGCATGTCTTCATCAAGTCTATTTTTTACAACTGAAGAAACAAGAGGGCGGTCTTCCTGTAATTTAGACTCAGCTTCAACCAAACTAGCAATAGTAAAAAATTCGTTATAAGAATTAATCCAAGAAGGAAGAGAAGTGCTTAAGAGCAACCTATCTGCAACCGTTTCTAATTCGTTAACCATTAATTGAAGGATATCTTCACCGTTTGAGTCAATGTTTATTTGATATGTATTTGGATAAAGTAAACCTTCCCAGTTGTTTAGATTTGATGGGTCGTTTAAATAAAGATACTTACTCTTTACCTGACCAGACAAAAGTGAGTTTTTTAGTAGGTCGTAATCGAAACCTGTTTGCGAAGATATAGATACCAATGTTTCAGTTATCCAAAGTCCCTCTGGAACTGTTATTGTATAAGTCTTTAATGGAGGTCCTTTCAGGAGTATTTCTGTTATCTCAGAAAATTCTAAGTTATTAGGAATTTCATACTCTCCTGCACGTAATTTATCAGTAAGGTTTTCATTTCTTAAATATAATTCAAAAGCAAGTTTTGAAGAAATAACTCCTTCAGATGACAAAAGAGAGGCAATTTCAGAAGCTGAAGATCCTTGTTGGATTTGAACATCTATAATCTGAACGATTGATGAGTTTGAATTATTAAAATTTGCATCAACTTTTTCTATTGAGTTCGCTAAATTCCCAGTTGTTATTACAGCAATAAAAATAAGACTTATTGTTATTAAGACCATAAAATTGGTGCGGTTTTTAAGATATGTATTAAACATTAGAAAGATAAGTTTCAAGAATTTGTAATGCAGATATGTCATCTACTCTTTCATTATTTGATTTTGTTACAATTGAAGAAGTCATTCTTTCATCAATCTTAATGACTGTTATATTAAAATTTTCATTAATAACTTCTTTGATAAAAAGATCTGTTTCTTTGCTCATTCTTGTTTCGCTATTATTCAGACCTATCGGATTCCCAATAGCTATCCGATCTATTTCATAGTTTTCAACTATTTTTGACAATTCTTCAATCAAATTTGTTTTTTTAGTATCTATAACTTTTAAAGCAAAGGAGGTATTGGATTTTCTTGTATATACTGCTAAACCTATATACCTCTCGCCGAAGTCAATTGCTAAAATGTTCACACTAAATCATTTTAAGTAAAAGGTTTTCGATGTGAGAGAGCACTTTGACATCATCAAAATTACCAGGACCTCCGCCAATAGATAATTTCGGATCTTTAGACGCTCCACCTTTGTAAAATTGCGAAGCTTCACTTATAATATTCGAGATATCAATTTGAGTATCCTTATTAACAGCACCTACTAAACCTGTTTTGTCCCCAATTTTAGAAAGAATAACAACAATATCGACACTATCGGTAGATATGCAATTAAGTGCTAAATTTTTAAGATCTTCAGTTGTTTCAACTTCTACCAGGCCAATGTAGACTTTTTTATTGTTAATATTTTCACATGAATCAACAATCTGTTTTGATAAATTAGTTAGTTCCTGTTGCTTAAAACGACTAAGTTTTGATGATAGCTCTTCATAATCTTCTAAAAATGATTGAAGTTTTATTGGAACATCTTCAATGTTTGTTTTCAAAATTTGACTAACACTTTCGTATGATTGATATGCATTTGATAGAAAATTGTAGGCATCTATACCAGAAAGCATTTCAACCCTCCTAAGGTTTGACCCAATAGAAGATTCTGAAGTGAGAACAATCAGACCTACATCATTAGAATTCTTTACATGAGTACCACCACAGAGTTCTTTACTAAAGTTACCTATAGATACAACACGAACATCATTTTCATACTTGTCACCAAAAAATGCTAAAGCACCTTCTTCTTTTGCTTTTTCAATATTCATAATGTTCGTCTCTATTTCCAAATCATAAAATACCTGCTTGTTTGTTTCTTTAAAAATAGAATCTAGCTCGTCTTGAGCGACTTTATTCGTATGGCTAAAGTCAAACCTAAATCTGCCAGGTGCAACATGTGATCCTGCTTGTGCTACATGAGAGCCCAATATATTACGTAATGATGCATGTACCATATGTGCTGCAGTATGACTTTTAGAGACAGCATTTCTAAACTTATGGTCAACAACTTGAGTAACTTTATCACCAATTTGAAAATTAGTGTTTGAAGTAACAAGACCTGTAGCGCCAGATTTAGTCTGAACTAATTCAGTAACATTAAACTTAACTTCATCACTAATCAGAATTCCTTCATCAGAAACTTGACCTCCTGCTTCATAATAGAAAGGTGTCTCAGTAAAAAATAGAATCTGTTTTCCATCTACGTCTTTAATATCGTAAATTTCAGATGCAGACTCCAGAGAATCATAACCTGTGAAAAGATTCTTATCTACGTTAAATAGTACTTCAGAGCTAGCTTGTCTAGATTTACTTGACTTATCTTTGTGGGCTTCGAAATGTTCCAAAAATTCTTTTTCATCTATTATGAAATTATTTTCAATAGCTATTTCGTTAGTAAGTTCATACGGAAAACCGTATGTTTCAAATAAATAAAAGGCATCTTTAGAGTCAATATTGTTTTTTTTATTAATAATCGAATTAATTTCAACAACCCCTTTTTCAATAGTTCTCTGGAATAAATTTTCCTCTGCTTTATAAAGTTTGACTATTTTCGCTTTGTTGTCTGTTAATTCAGGATAGGAACTTTTATATAAATTAATAATCTCTTCTAATAGATAATCTAGTGAGTTTATCTCGTTTTTTAACTGGTGGTATGCACGAATAGTACGTCTTATAAGTCTACGCAATATGTAACCCCTACCTTCATTAGTAGGAACTACACCATCAGAAATCATGAATGTACTTGATTTCATATGATCTAATATAATTTTTTCAAACTTATCATTCCTATCATCAATATTCTTAATAAGAACTTCATGAATAGGTGCAAAAAGATCTGTTTGAAATAAGTTATCCTTTTCTTGGAGAACCATAGCCATACGCTCTAGGCCCATCCCAGTATCTATGTTTTTACTTGGCAACTCTCCAACCACTTCATAGGGTTTATCTTGAATTGAATCTGTGAAGACAAGATTCCAAACTTCAATAAAACGATCTTCTCCCCCACCTATAGGCCCACCATCTTCTCCAAATTCTGAGCCTCGATCAATAAATATTTCTGAACTAGGCCCACATGGTCCAGGAATGTTCATGTGCCAGAAATTATCTTTATCTCCTCTTTGTATTCTTAATTCAGATATTCCGATTTCATCTTTCCATATATCAAATGCTTCGTCGTCATTTTTGTACACTGTGATCCATATTTTGTTTGGATCTACTCCTAATATATTTGTTATAAAGTCGTAGGAATACCTAATTGCTTCTTTCTTAAAATATTCACCTACACTAAAGTTTCCTAACATTTCAAAGAATGTAAGGTGTCTGTCTGTTTCACCTACTATATCTATATCAACAGTACGGATACATTTTTGCGAAGAAGCCATATTTCTATTATCTGGTGTTTTGGTTCCCGAGAAGTAATCTTTAAGAGGTACCATTCCGGCAGCAGTAAACAGCAGAGTATCATCGTGTGGTATCAAAGATGCAGAGGATAAAATTTTATGATTATGTTCTTGAAAATATTCAAGAAATTTACTTCTTATTTCATTGCTTTTCATCGCTAATATACCTTAGATTATAGTCTGATAGTTCATTTTCATTTATTGAAGAAGGCGCTTCTGTTAATGGATCCATGCCTGATTGTGTTTTAGGAAAAGGTATGACATCTCTAATAGATGGTTGCTTAAGAATTTCTGCAACAAGTCTATCTATTCCAATTGCAAAACCTGCATGTTGTGGCGTTCCGTATGAAAGAGCTTCTATAAACCATCCGAACCTAGTGTCTATTTCTTCATTGGATAATCCCCATTTTTCAAGTACAAGTTTTTGTATTTCAGGGGTGTTAATTCTTTGTGAGCCTGAACCTAATTCCACACCATTTAGAACTAAATCGTAGTGTAACGCAATAGCTTCATCAGGAGCCTCTTTAAAAAGTTCAGAATCTTTAGGCGCTGTAAATGGATGGTGCGAAGGCTGTAGAACTCCACCTTCATTTTCGAAATATGGAAAATCTTCTACCCAGAGAAAACTAGCTGCTTCAGTTGCCTCACCTTTAAAAATATCTCTACGAAGAACATCCATGTATTTAGATATTTCTAACAAATCGCCTGACTGAAATATGGTCACACCACTACCCTTTGAAAGAATAGAGTTAATTTCCTCTTCCTTTAAAAACTTAACTAACGGACCTGTTAATTCGTTATCAGTACATTTAAACCAACCAAGTCCATTAGAACCCATCTCTTTAACTAATTGATCTAACCTATCCAACTCTTTTCGTGTTAATAATTCTGATGTATGAAGTGACAAAACTTTGCCATTGTTAGATAGATTTTCCTTTATAAACTTTATTTCAGTATTTTCAAAAATCTCAGTAGAGTCACTAATTGTCGATGCAATTCTTAAATCTGGTTTATCAGTCCCGTATAATTTAATCGATTCTTGATATGAAATAGTTTTAAACGGAGTGGTTATTTTAATATCAAATGCTTCATCAAATATATGTTTTACAATAATTTCTACATTCTTCTTTACTAGTTCGGGGTTACCATTCGAAAACTCTAAATCTAACTGGGTAAATTCTGGTTGGCGATCTTTTCTCGAATCTTCATCACGATAGCATTTTGCTATTTGGTAATAATTTGGAAACCCAGACATCATGAATAATTGTTTATACATTTGTGGTGATTGTGGTAATGCATAAAAAGAACCAGGAGATTTCCTAGAAGGAACAAGAAAATCTTTTGCACCTTCAGGAGTAGATTTAATTAATGTGGGTGTATCTATTTCTAATATGTCTAATTTGTTCATGATAGTTCTAATACTCTTAAAAGTTTTTGACCTTGCGACAATATTATGTTTCATTTCATTTCGACGTAAGTCTAGATATCTGTATTTTAAACGTATTGTTTCATCGGTTTCTATACCATCTTCAATCTGAAAAGGTAATGACTTACTTGGATTTACAACTGTTATTTCGTTAACTGCAATTTCGAATTCACCAAGTAAAGTTTTTTTATTTATTAATTCACTGTTTCTTTTTTTAAAAATACCTGAAATTTCTATATAGTACTCACTTTTAACATTCACTTCAATTGAGGATTCTTTATCAAATACCAATTGAATTGTAGATTCAAAATCCCGTAAATCTATAAAAGTTAAACCTCCATGATCTCTTACGTTATCAACCCACCCAAGCAAAGAAGTAATATTTGAATCTACGACAGTAGTAGTTAAATCTTTAATTCTCAATTAATACCTCTATATCAAAATCAACGGAAGTGTTGTTAACTAAGTCTTTAATTGTATCTTCATCTGTGTTAATCACGTACCTTGCATTAAGATTTTTAGCCTGTTTAAATTGAGTATTCAATTTGGATATACGTGGTGGTTTAAAGTAATTAATTTTTTTATCGTCTAAAAATAATGCATATTCTGTAATTTTATTTATATTAGAACCAATTAAATATATAGTTGGGTCTGCAGAAACTGTTCCAATTGTATTCATTATTCTTTCTATCCCAAATGCAACTCCAACACCATTAAACTTACCAAGACCAAGTATTTCGGATAAACGGTCGTACCTCCCACCGCCTCCAAGAACTAGGCCATCTTTAGTAATGAATTCAAATGTTAAGTCATTATAATAGTCAAGACCTCTAACAAGCTTTGTATTTTCTCTATAAGCTATTTTGTTTTTATTAAGAAGAGATTTCAAAAGATTGAACTTTAGAATTGAATCTTCGTTAATGTACTTTAAAATTTCAGGAGCATCTCTAATGACATCGAAATCTGTTTTATTGTTAGAATCTAGTATCCGTAAAGTATTATTATTTAACTTTTCAAGGCTTTCATCAGATAGCTTGTCTTTATTTAATGTTAAATATTTATGCAGATTATCAATATATGCATTTCTATCTTCAAGTGAACCTATTGTATTAATTTCCAAAGTAAATTCGAGATCTAAGTTTTTTAGAAATCTAATTGAGTCACTTATTACTTGAAAATCAGAATATTCGTCAATTTGACCTATAATTTCAATACCACCTTGAGTAAATTCTCTGTATCGATTTTTTTGTGGATTTTCATATCTAAACATTTGACCAAAATATGCGTAATGTTTAGTTTGTTCTTTATTGAACTGTGAGTGATATCTTACAATACTTGATGTGCCTTCAGGTCTAAGTACAAGAGATCTACCACCTTTATCATCGAATTGATACATCTGTTTAGACACAATTTCTGAATTTACACCTATAGATTTTTCAAATAATTCGGTATATTCAATATGAGGTGTTTGGGTATATGAATATCCATAATTAATAAATGATTTATGGAATTGATCTCTTATATAAAGGTATTTCGTCGAATTTTCATCAACTATGTTTTGAGTACCTTTTACCTGTTCAATCATTTAAATATTCCCTTATAAACTCATTTTCCTTACTTATAATACTCACTTTTTCAGATGGTCCGTGGCCTGGAAGAATTTCATAATCTTTATTAAATTTAGAGTACACGTTCTTAATTGACGATATCATATCGGAATTACTACCACTTTTTAGATCAGTTCTACCGATACTTTCTTTAAAAACAAAATCACCTGTAAAAATAATTCCAAGATCAGGGAATTCAAAGGAAGTACTACCTGCTGTGTGACCTGGATTATGGTAAATATTAATTAAGTCGTTATTTAATGTATTAACATCAATTATTTCACCATTAAATGTTTCGCTCTGAATAAAGTTATTCGTAAATGAAGCAATCTGTTCTTGTGGGTTTCTAGCAAGAAACTCATCTTCAAGATTCATAAAAATTTTGCTTTCAAAATTAACCATCCCCAATGAGTGATCAAAGTGACCGTGGGTTACCAATGCTCCCCCAATACTTAAGTTATTCTTTTTAACATAGTTTATTGGTTCATCTAAATCCGGTGGCAAGTCTACAAAAAAGCATACGTCATCGTTAAATGGTCTTAGTATGTAACAATTTGAGGACGTAAAACTTGTAAATCTATATAGTTCAGAATTCATTTTTTACCTGGGAATATTCTTGATGCCTCAAAAACATTTTCTATATTTTTAGCATCTTTAATAATCTCTTCTAGTTGGTTATTGTCACTAATTTCTATTTGAAATACTAAACTTACAATCCTTTTACTACTTGTAACAGATTTAGCAACGAGTATATTTCCCCCATTGTCTGAAATTGCAATAGTTGCATCCCTTAAGAGATATGGCCTATCAATAGCTTCGATTTCTAACCAAATAATGCTACCTGTGTGTGTGTGGAAGCCCCATGCAACATCGATAATACGTTCCCCTTTTGTGCTATCAATTTGAATGTTCATACAATCTGATCGATGCACAGAGATACCATTAGTGATTGTTACAAATCCTAATATATCATCACCCGGAACAGGAACGCAGCACTTAGCCATCCTTACTTGAATATCATCATATCCTTCTACAATTATAAGATCCGAACTCTCAGAGTCTTTTGCTTCCGGTGTAAATATATCTTCATCGTCAGTAATTTCTTCTGGAAATACATAGTTCCGTATTTTATTTCCAATATTATTAATTTTTAAATTACCATTACCTAATTTTTGATAAAACATTTCATAATTTGGTAATGAAGTTACATCAAGTAAATTTTTTAAAATATCTTCTTTATTTGCAAAATTTAATACATCAGTATTTTCATCTAGCCATGTGTTGAGTATCTGCTTTCCTTTTTGTATGTCCTCATCTTTCATTTGCTTCTGATACCATTGTTTAATTTTTGATCTAGCTCTTGATGTTTTTACTAAATTTAGCCAGTCTCTACTGGGTCCTTTTGTAGAATCATTAGTTGTCAATACTTCGACAATATCACCAGTTTTAATAGTGTTACCTAAGTTAGATAATTTTCCATTAACTTTTGCACCAATCATTTTTTCACCGACTTCTGTATGAACTGCAAATGCGAAATCCACTGCGGTAGATCCTGAAGGAAGTGTCACAACATCACCATTTGGTGTTAGACAAAAGATTTCGTCTTCATATAAATCTAATTTCATGTGTTGCAAAAATTCATTAGGATCTGGATATTCTGAAGAAATATTATTTAAATCATTTGTCCATTCTTTTAAATCGTTAGAGGGTTTCTCTTTATACTTCCAATGTGCAGCAACTCCAAATTCAGCTCTATAATGCATCTCTCTTGTTCTTATTTGAATTTCAACTTTATTCCCATCTGGAGTCAAAACAGTTGTGTGCAGACTTTGGTACAGATTAAATTTTGGCATTGATATAAAATCTTTGAACCTTCCAAGGACAGGTTGAAAGTTCGCATGAACAAGCCCAAGTATTGAATAACAGTTTTTAACATCATCAGTAATAATTCTTACACCTATAAGATCATTAATTTCATGGAAAGATAAACCACTATTTATAATCTTTTTATAAATAGAGTAATTGTGTTTTGGTCTTCCAACTACATCGGCAGATATAGAATTGTCTCCTAATAGTTCTGTAAGAATTTTGGTTGTTTTCTTTATTTCAGAATTTCGATGGGGTGAAGTTTTATTAATCAGGCTTTCTATTTCTAAATTTTGTTTCTTAAATAAGATTTCAAAAGAGGTGTCTTCAAGAGTGTGTTTTATATTTTGCAATCCTAGTCGATGAGCTAACGGAGCATAAACGTATAATGTTTCATTAGCTATTTTTTCCTGTTTCCAATCATTTAAGTGCTCCAATGTTTCAATATTATGCAATCTATCTGCAAGTTTGAGAATCAATACTCTAATATCTTTAGACATAGCAACAACCATTTTTCTAATGGCATCCGCTTTAGCTTCTTCTTTTGTGTTGTATTTTATACGATCTAATTTGGTTACACCATCTACGATGTTTGCAACATCTGCACCAAAACTTTTTTTGATATCATTATAAGTAATATCAGTATCTTCTATTAAATCATGCAAAAGAGCTGCTGTTACTGTTTCTATATCCATACTCAAATCTGAAAGATAGATTGCAACACTAACTGGGTGGGAAATATAAGGCTCACCGGATTTTCTTTTCTGAGAAATGTGACCGTTAAATGCCATATTGTAGGCAGAATTAATGATATCTAATTCTTTATCCTCATATCTCGATCTAAGATCTTCTATTAAATCATCAACAGTACTTGTTTTAAGATTTTCACCCATACCTATATGCTAGTAAAGAATTTATTTATTAATTATCTTTGCTAAAAATGGAACTGTAACGAATATAGAGCTATAAGTTCCAGAAAGTATTCCTATAAATAATGGAAGTGCAAAATCAGTAAGAGTGCCTGATAATCCTAAATAATTACCCAGGAATAGAATGGAGGCTATGGGTATAGCTGAAGTAATTGATGTGTTCAGACTTCTCATAAGAACTTCATTAAATGTTTTATTAAGTGAATCATCGGAGAGATAGGAAAATCTTGAAGTCTTCACTGTATCATTCAATTTATCGAAAAGTATAACTGTATCGTATAGTGAGTACCCTAAAATCGTAAGTAACGCAATTACTGTTGAAGGAGTTATTTCCAACCCTAGTAACACATAAATTGAGAATACTAACAATAGATCATGTATGAGTGCAATTAAAGCAATTATTGAGTATTTAAATTCATACCTGTAAGAGATTAATAATATAACTAAAGTTAAAAATATGAGTAAAGCTTGAAGGCCTTTAGAAGTAATCTCATCTCCAAATGTAGGGCCAACCCTTTGAAAATCAATATTTTCATCGCTTACATCAAATTTATTTGAAAGATAAAAAAGAAATTCTGTCTCTTTCTGTTGAGTATTTTCTGTTGCGCGGAAAATTATTGAGTCAGAATTGTCAAATGTTTGGTATCTAGAAACATCAAGAATTGAAGAATTCATTACCTCTGATATATCCTCATCTGAATAGTTGGCTTCTAGTTGATACGTTGTTCCACCAGTAAAGTCAACAGAAAGATTTACAGGTAATACACCCAGTGAAGACATTATTAATACAGCCAAAAAAATGACCACTTCTATTAAAAATACTTTATAAAATAATTTTCCAACTTTTAAAAAATCAACATTAGTTGATCCGAGAAACAGACGTTTAATCATTTATTAAATCACTTTCTTTTATTGGGAAGAATACTCTCGGGCTCTTAGATAATGAACTTATTACAGGTACAGCATTTCTTGTATAGATTCTAGTAAATATCAAGTCAAAGATAGTTGCTACTCCAAGTGCAAGTGCAAATCCGCGAATCGGCCCTATTGCTAGAACATACAATAATAATGCAGCTGATAATGATACAAAATCTGCAGTCAAAATTGTTTTCCATGCATCTTGTGAAGCTTTTTCAGCCGCGAATTGAAATGATCTACCAATCTTAATTTCATCTTTAAACTTTTCAAATGTAACAATGTATGAATCGGCAGCTAATCCAATAGAAACAATGATTCCAGCAATCCCGGATAAAGTTAGGGTAAAACCTTGATATTCGCCAAGCAGAGTTATTACAGAATAGAAAAGCAAACCAAAAGAACTCAATCCAAGAATTGCTACAAGACCTAATGTACGATAATAAAGAATTAGATACATTGAAACAATAACCAAACCTACTAATCCTGCTTGTAGACCCAAGTTCAAGGTATCTTCACCAAGAGTAGCTGAAACTTTTTCTATAGAAGATCTTTCAAATGATACTGGCAAAGCTCCGTACCTTAGAATAATAGCTAAGTTATTTGCTGATTCCCCTCCATCAGCATTACCCATAGATATTGCTGCAGTTCCACCAGTTATACCAACTGAAGGATCTACATCAAAGGCAACACCAGGTGCTGAAACAACTTCTCCGTCTAGAACTATAGCTAGCTTTCTCTGTTCACCATTTTGGCTTGCAAGTTTTTTAGTTAATTCAGTAAATAGCTGTGCAGAGTCTTCTTTAAACTCCAAGGAAACAATCCATTCATTTTCTGGAAACACTGCAATCGCATCAGAAATATCATTACCAGTTAACTCTGCAGGACCTAATTGGTATATAACTGGATATCCACCGCTCACTGATAATATATAAGATTCAAATTCAGGATTATCATTAATTGATATACCAATAACTTCATCAACCCCGGTTACTCCTTCTTTTATTTTAGTGCTCACATCTTCAGGGTCATCAGGATTTACTTCTAAACTTAGTGCTGGTGAGTATCCAGTTGTTAGAGATGAGTCGAGTACTGGCCTAAATGTTAATAGTCCAGTTGTTCCTAAAGCTTCAATAGCTCTTTCTTGGTCTGTAACACCTGGTAACTGGACAAGCACAGAATTTTCACCGCTTATTGCAATTTCTGGTTCTTGAACATCTCCAAATGCCTCAATCCTAGTTCTCATTATCTCAACTGCCTGCTCTATAAGTTCTTGATCTGTATCATCATCTGCGGTAAGTATTACTGAAATACCTCCTTGTAAATCAAGTCCTAGTTTTGGTTTTAATTCCTGGATGTAAACTAGAGCAAACAGAGATGCTGAAATAATCGGTAAAAACAAAATGTTAAAATACTTTTTCACAACAACCCATTAATTTTTGATTTTGCGATTACAACTTCACCTTTTTTTAATACAAGAGTGACAGTTTTTTCATCTAAGGCAACAATTCTTCCATGCATACCTGAATCAGTTATAACGTTGTTTCCAATTTTGAGTTGATCAAGCATTTGATTGTGTTTTTTATTCCTCCTTCTCTGAGGAACCCATAGAATTGTGTAAAAAACGATTAATACGATGACTAAAGGTAATACACTTATTAATTCATTCATACGTATCTCTTTCTAAAATTAGCAAAATCTGATTCTAATATACTTTTTCTTGCATCATCAAGCATAATCTCAGTCTGAATTAAATTATGAACTGTTAAATATAACCAAGCACTTGTTGGCTCATTTCTAAGAATATGTCTCAAGTAAGCTTTTGAATAATTTTTGCAGGTAAAACATGGACATCCTTCGTATATCGGGGATGGATCATTAGCGAATTGTTTATTCTTTATATTTAAATAAGTATTTCCTGTTATTAATTTTCCGTGTCTGGCTAATCTAGCAGGCCATACACAATCAAACATATCAATACCTTCTTCAATTAAATCAATCAAACCCAATGTATCTCCAAGTCCCATTACATATCTTGGTCTGTTTTCAGGTAAAAATTGCGTAGTGTAGTTAACTATTTCTTTTCTTTCTCCTCTTGTTTCACCTAGGGCAAGACCACCAAGTGCATATCCATCAAACTCTAACTTTGTCATAGAGAGGGCAGATTTTTCTCTTAATTCTTTTACTAACCCACCTTGGACGATTCCAAAAAGAGACTGATTATTGTTAGCATGTATATTTTTAGCTATATTAGCCCACGTCTCAGTTGTTTTAATCGCATCTTCTTGTTTCTCAATTGGGGCATCAATATTTACAACATAATCAAATATCATTGCAATATCACTTCCCAGGAGGTTTTGAGTTTTAATAGAAACTTCTGGTGTCATTAAAAAAGTAGACCCGTCATATATATTCTTAAACTCTATTCCCTCTTGTATTTTTTTAGTTGGTAATGACCAACCCTGAAAACCACCTGAGTCAGTAAGAATAAGCTTATTCCAATTCATAAACTTATGAAGACCACCGAGTTCATTAATCAAATCTGCACCAGGCCTTAGATATAAATGGTATGTATTTGCTAATAGAACTGTTGTTTTATCGAGCATTTCGTGAGGAGTTGATTTTAATGAGCCTTTTGTAGCAACTGGCATAAACGTAGGAGTAAGTAATTCTTTGTTATTGATTTTGACTATTCCAGCTCTTGCAAAGCTATCTTTTTTAACAATATTAAAATCTAAATTACTCATCAATCTTGAATATTACTGCATCCCCAAAACTTAAAAACTTAAGATTATTATTTTGTGCATATTCATAAAGTTCTTTCCAATTATCTCCATAAATTGATTTAACAATTGATAACAATGTACTTTTCGGTGAATGAAAATTTGTTATTAGGTAATCCCCTATATTAAATTTATAACCAGGAGTTATAAAAAGATTGGACATACCTTCATAGACTCCCGTATTGAAAACAGTTTCTAGAGTTCTTAAGACAGTAGTTCCAACCTGAACAATTTTATATCCAGATTGCTTTAAAGTCAGAATTTTCTTATAATCGTTTTCCTCTATCCGATAATATTCAGAGTGTATTTTGTAGTTCTCAACTATTTTTGTGTCTATTGGTTTGAAAGTACCAAGGTTTATGTCTAAGTTAATAAAAATTACTTCATGTCCGTTGAACTTTAATTGCTCAATCATGTCTAGGGTAAAATGTAAACCTGCTGTAGAAGATGCAACAGAAAAGCCGCCACTAGAGAATTCATTAATGTAATCTTTGTATTTCGATGAATCATCTTTTATATAGGGTGGCAAAGGTACAGTACCAAATCTGTCTATTAGACTATTTACATTTTCACTAAATTCTATAGTGTAAGTACTCGCATCTTTATTCAGAATTTTTATTTCAGCTATTTCGGTATTTAAAGTGTCACCTATTTTTATTTTTCCTGATGATTTGATAAGAACTTCAGCTTGGTAGTCGTTTTTTATAACTAATACAAAAAGTTCAACTTTACCCTGTGTGTCTACTTTATTTGTTTTAATTCTTACATTTCTAACTGTAGATTTGTTGAAGATAAAAACAGATTGTTCTTGAAGAGTTTCTATATACTGACTGAACTTAATTATTTTTTTAGATTCACTAATTAATAATTTTGAATTCTTGGGTTCGATATATCTGTTCTGTGCAATTGAAGATGTCTCTAGATTGTAATCTAAATCATCTATCGGTGTATTGAACAATTATTTTTCTAAAAGTTTAACAAACAGGTCATATGACATTGATATTACCTCGGGTATACCATCGTTTGTCCTTCTTGAATTATTGTCTTTACGTTTGAGTTTTTTCCAAAATACTAGAGTATTAGTATCACCAGATTTTGTAATAGCTTTATCAAGAGTTTGGTGTAGATTTAGGTTTTGACGTGATTTAGCTTCTATAAAGAATTCTTCTTCTCCTATAAATAATTGAATATCTCCTAAATCGTTAGAGCCACCTTCTGCAAATCTTTGAGCTCTAAAATTAGATACATTATTAAGCCTATTTACAATGTTTGTTTCGTAGTTAGTACCTTGTTTTTTTGCTTTATTTACCATCTAGCAATTTTAACAAAAATTATTCATTTAATGCAGCATCCATAAGATTCTCTTCAATATCAAAATTTGTATATACATTTTGAACGTCATCGAGATCTTCTAGTGAATCAATTAACTTGGATAATTTTTGAAATTTTGACAAATCTAGCATAACAAAAGTTGATGGAATGTATGCAACTTCAGAATTCGTAGTTTTAAAATTATTGTTTATAAATATTTCATTTATTTTTTTGAAATCTTGGGGAAGAAATTCAAATGTTAAGCTCGATTCATTTTCACTGAAATCAAGACAGGAGTTTTCAATTGCTAAATCTATCAGGATATCGCTACTTTCATCAAATTGGAACACTGCTTTTCTTTCAAAAAGATAATTTACACTTCCTGGGGCTCCAGTGGACCCATCAAACTTTGAGAAAATCGATTTTACGTCAGCAGAAGTTCTGTTCCGATTATCAGTTAGACATTCTACAAGTATTGCTACCCCATGAGGTCCATATCCTTCATAGAAAACTTCATCAAAGTTATCACTTTCTTGCTGACCATTTAAACGTTTGAGTGCTTTCTCTATATTGTCGTTGGGGACAGACATAGACTTAGCTTTTGATATAGCTTGATAAAGAGATGTATTGCTTGATGGGTCCGCACCACCGTTTTTTGCAGCTACTTCTATTGCCCTAATAAGTTTTGCAAAAAGTTTACCTCTTTTAACATCGTTTGCTCCCTTTTTTCTTTTAATTGTTGACCATTTAGAGTGCCCCGACATTTGATCCTTTCATTACAAAATTATCTAACCAATTTAAATAATTTTGCTCATTATTTAGTTCTGGATGAAAAGTTAAACCAACAATATTGTTTGATTGAACACCTACGATTTCATCTTCCATTTTAGCTATCACCTTTACCCCACTGCCTACACTTGTAATTTTAGGTGCTCTAATGAAACAATAATTATCATTAAAGTTGTTAAATTGAACTTTCCCTTCAAATGATTGATTCTGTCTACCGTAACCATTTCTTTCAATATCACAGTCAAGTATGTTGAGTGTACTTTTACCTAAAATAGAATTCTTTGCTAACAGTATTAATCCAGCACAAGTTCCAAGCGTAGGTATTCCAGTAAGAATCTTAATTTTAAGATGATTAAATAGGTCATTGTTTTCTTGAATTTTAATCATAGAGGTTGATTCACCACCAGGTAAGATAATTGAACCAACTTCTTCTAAATCGTCAACTGTACGGATTAAAATGAAATCTCTCTCGATTAATTTAAGAGATTCAAGGTGTTCCTGAAAGCTTCCTTGAAGTGCTAGGATACCTGTTTTCAACTACCAACCTCTTTTAGCGAGCTTCTCCGATTCATGTAGATCATCAATGTTAATACCAACCATAGGTTCGCCAAGATTCTTGGATACTTCAACTAATTTTGCAGGATTGTCATAATTAGTTGTAGCTATTACAATTGCTTCAGCTCTTTCTAATGGATCTCCACTCTTAAATATTCCGGAGCCAACAAACACTCCATCACATCCAAGCTGCATCATTAAGGCTGCATCAGCTGGCGTTGCTATACCTCCTGCTGCAAAATTTACTACAGGTAATCTGCCACTTTCTCTTATTGAATTTAATACCGTAACAGGTGCCCCATAATTCTTAGCTAGTGCCATGAGTTCATTTTCATCAGCTGATAAGACTTCATTAATTCCTTTGGTCATACTTCTCATATGTCTGACAGCTTCTATGACATTGCCAGTTCCGGCTTCACCTTTAGTTCTTATCATTGCAGCACCTTCACCAATTCGCCTGCACGCTTCACCTATATCCGTAGCACCATTTACAAAAGGTGTTTTAATTTCATGTTTACTAATATGATTAACCTCATCAGCAGGTGTAAGAACCTCACTTTCGTCAATAAAATCAATACCTAGTTCTTCTAAAATCTGAGCTTCAACAAAGTGGCCAATTCTTGCTTTAGCCATAACTGGAATAGAAACCGTGTTCATAACTTCTTGAATGACTTCAACAGATGACATTCTTGAAACTCCGCCCTCGGCTCTTATATCTGCCGGAATTCTTTCTAGTGCCATAACAGCAACTGCCCCAGATTTTTCAGCAATTTTAGCTTGCTCAGCATTAACGACATCCATGATAACGCCACCTTTGAGCATCTCTGCAAAACCTTTTTTTACTTTAAATGTAGATTCAATTTTCATATTTTTATTGTAACTATATTTTAAAGTAGAGAGAAATCCAACACTCCATTACTTTTTCAATTGAGTAACGGTTTATATGTACAAGTTGTTTTCTATGAATGTCTTCGATATTACTTTTTAATAATATATCTATTGTTTCAGAAAGTGATTCAAGCGATTTATTTTTGAAGTATATACCAGTGTTACCTAATAGTTCGGTAAATGCTGGGATGTCACTGCATACAACCACACAACCATAGCTGATAGCTTCAATTAGTGTTATGCCAAAGCTTTCACCACGTGAATTAACAGCAAGGTATATGTCTGATTCTAATAAAATCTGATGTTTTTGTTCATTGTCAGGATTTACATGCGTAATAATGTTTTTTGAAAATTTATCACGATTCACGATTGCTTGAAATATAGAATTCTTATTGATTTTTGTTTCTGCATACTCTTTATAAAGATCGAAGTTTTTTCTTTTCTCATCTCTACCAATAAACAAGAACTTTGTATTGCCATTATTTTTATATTCATTTTTAAGCACCGGAATAGCATTCGGAATTATTCCTACTGCTATTTTTGATGAGATAGATTTTCTAGCAACATTACTAACTGCTGTTACAGCAGATGATTGTTTTTCATTATATAAAAGCATTTTTTGTACATATTGCAACATGGGCGAAAGATCAGCATGGTGTGATAATATTGTCTTTTTATTTATAGGGATACGCCAAAAAAAAACAGGTATAAATGGTTCGTGAATATGTATTACATCAGCCCATAAAAGTGCTTTTTTAACAATTTTACGCCGTGGAAATAATTTAATTGGTGCAACGGATCCATTAAACCTAAATTTGAATGTCTCACCTACATCGAAATCATTTGAATCAGGACTGAGTATTTTTATATCTAATTCTTGACTACTTGCAAATTTTTTTATTAATGATAATTGATTCTGTACTCCTCCATAATACTTCATACTGTATGGTGAGATAAGTAAAACCTTAGTACTCATCAGTCCATACAGGCTGTATTGAATGCCATTGATTGGCATCTAAAGAAATTAGTTTTTCAAAAGATTTGGCAAGCACCTTCATACCTTGTTGTATGCTTTGTGCTTCATTCTCGAAATGGGGGACGTAAAATGGTTTTTCAAAATATAAGGTATATTTATTATTAATTTTTATAAATGTTGCAGGAACAATAGGTACACCTGTCTTTAGGGCAAGTGCAACAGGACCTTTGGGGAATGCTGCTAGATCACCAAAAAACTCAGTACCTACTCCACTTTTATTCACACTTCTTTCTGATAGAAGGCAAACATGATAACCATTGTTTATTTTTTCCTGTACCAGATTAAAAGTATTTTGACCCTTTCCTCCAAGTATAATTTCACAACCAAGTTCTTCTCTCAATGATTTAAACCATGTCATAACTTTTTGATTATCTAAAGGTTCAGCAACAGCAAGTAGTTTCAAATCAAGTTTATTACCAACAGGTATTGCCATTTCCCAATTTCCAACATGTGGTAGAGCAAAAATAAAGCCAATATTCGAAGTCTTTAAAGTTGTTATATAATGTTCGTTAACTATTTCAACATTATTAAGAATTTTATTTTGAAAATTTGTTTTTGTTAACCATAGTGTCTCAAGCCAATACTTTACATAGTTAATCTTAACTTTAATTGGACTGTAACTGATTTCACCAAACTTTTGAAATCGTGAAATTCTTTTATGGAGGTTGATACTGTTTTTAAATGACAATAGATAATAAATTGGTCCAACGATATATGAAAGTACAAGTAAAAATCTAAGATTGAGATGTTTTACTAGGTTATGTGTAAATATAATAAGTAAGTATTGAAGGTACTTAATCATAGGTTTTTATATAGCTTAGTAAATCTTTGCATAACTGTGACCCACGTGATTAGAGCAAACAAATATACGAAATTAAAAGAAAACTTAAAATACATAAAAAATACTGCAAACAATACCCTTTCAGGTCTTGCCGCTAAACCAACTTTGTTATCAAAACCATAGATCTCTGATTTAGCTCTAATATAAGGAATTAATCCTGAAGATGTGAGAATTGCAAATACCGTAAAAAGCTCAATTTCATTGCTGGTGTATTTGATACCGATGACACCCCAAATGAAAAGCTCACCGATTCTATCTACTGTTGAATCAAGAAAAGCTCCTTTTTTAGAAGATAAATTCAATGTCCTGGCCAGTGGTCCGTCAAGACCATCGATTGCACTTCCTAAAAAAATTAAGATAATTCCGATATTTTTATTGTTTGTTAAAAAATAAATTGTACCTAGGATAACAACTAAAATTCCAAATATAGATAAAGTATTCGGTTTAATCTTTAGAAATATACATATCTTTATAAATGGTTTAGCAAATTTTTCAGATGCACCTTTGAAGTATTTTTCAAGCATTTTGTATAGACTCTGTGTAAACTTCCGACACTAAGTCACCATTCGCTGCATCTATTTCAATTATTGTTTTTTTAGTTGGTGGATTTTTATGATCGTAAACTATTACTGTCCAAATTGGTTTTAAAAATTTGTATGAATTAATGAATTCAAAAGTTAAAGCTATTGAATAATAACCAATAGAATGTGGAACGTTATTTTCTATATTTTTAATGACTTCATTTTGTTTAATGTTTACTGAATTGTCTATCAACAATATGAATAATCCAAACATTACGATTAGTGATGAGCCTGATGATACAGACAACCATCCAGTTAAACTGAATACAATTTGTGATAATACTCCTGTCACAATTAGCACGAAACCATATAAATTTCTTCTTTTTGGATTAGGAATGATGTAACTGCCTACTGCTAACGAATTTAGGTCTTCTGGGACAACTTGTTTCTCAGCATCGTCTTTTGATATATCAATACCATCTATCATCAGAAACTGAACTTAGGCTCTTTTGAAGACTCTTTTATTATAGAAATTAATGAGTCTATATCATCATCGTTTATGTCGTCAGAATCTACTCTATTCAACGAGCCAGTATTATTAGCTAAGTCCTTTTCTCCGATGATTAATACTTGTGGAATTCTCATCTTGTTAGCATCATGAATCTTTTCACCTAACCTTATATTTCTATCATCAATTTCAATACGTATATTTGTAAGTTTTGAAGCTATTTTTTGTACGTATTCATCGACAGATCCTATTGTCAGTATCTTGAGCTGTATTGGTGCTAACCAATATGGAAAGTTTCCTTCATAGTGTTCAATCAAAATTCCTGTAAATCTTTCAATAGAACCTAGTAGAGCTCTATGTATCATGACAGGTTTATCTTTAGTATTTTCGGTCGATACGTATTCTAGATCAAAATTAGTAGGCTGAGCAAAGTCAATTTGTATTGTAGAAAGTTGCCATCTGCGACCAATAGCATCTTTAACATGTAGGTCTATTTTGGGACCGTAGAATGCTCCTTCACCCTCTGCAGTAATGAAATCTATACCTTGTTCTTCTAAAGCATTCTCCAATGATGATGTTGCTATTTCCCAATCTTTACTTTCACCGATAGCCTTTGAAGGTTTTGTTGATAAATCTGCTTCAATTTGTGTAAATCCAAATGAATTTAACAAAGCAATTGAAAATCTTAATAAATTATTTACTTCCTTATTGATTTGATCGAACGTACAAAATATGTGTGCATCATCCTGTGTAAACCCTCTTGCTCGCAATAGTCCGTGTAATACACCTGACTTTTCAAATCTATAAACTGAGCCTAATTCAAAAAGTCTTAACGGTAATTCTCTGTATGACCTTAAGTCACTTTTGTAGATAAGTATATGGAATGGACAATTCATCGGTTTTAAGTAATATTTATCATCATTATCTTTGCTGTTGAGAGGTGGATACATTCCCTCTTCATAGTGTTCAAGGTGGCCAGAAGTTTCCCACAGTACTGATCTTCCTATGTGAGGAGTGTTAACAAATTTATATCCATTATTAAGATGTGCAGACTTACTGTAGTTTTCTATAATATTTCGTAGTAACGCACCGTTTGGTTTCCATAAAAACTGACCTGGTCCTAACTCATCTGCTGTTGTAAAAAGTTCTAACTCTTTACCAAGTTTGCGATGATCTCTTTTTTCAGCTTCTATTCTTCGTTCTAGGTACTGTTGTAGATCTTTGTCGCTATACCAACTCGTCCCATATATTCTTTGGAGTTGTGGGTTGCTCTCATCGCCCCTCCAGTAAGCACCACCTAATCTAGTTAATTTAAAATATTTAATAAAACCTGTATGAGGGACATGCGGACCTCTGCATAGATCTATAAATGAGTTATTTGAATAAACTGAAACATTCTCACCTTGAACCCCTTCATTAGAATCTGCAGCTTCAATAAGTTCTTTTTTGAATTTCTGATCTTGAAATAATTTCGATGCGTCTTTTTTACTCATATACGACTTTACAAAGGGTTGATTTTCCTTTGATAATTTATGCATTTCTTTTTCTATTTCTTTGAGGTCGTCTTCACTAATTGTTTTTTCAAATAGGAAGTCATAATAAAAACCATCTTCTATATCGGGTCCCACTCCATACATAGTTCCCGGATAAAGATTTAAAACAGCTTGTGCAAGTAAGTGAGCAGATGAATGTCTTAATATTTTTAGTGAACTTAGATCTTTCTTTGTGAGTATTCTTATATCAGAGCTTTGACTTATTAGGTACGAAGTATCAAATATTTCCTTATTAACTTCTACACATACAGCATCTCTAGCTAGGTTAGAACCAATATCAGAAGCTATTTCATATCCAGAAACTGGTTCAGTGTATTTTTTTACTGTGCCATCTGGTAACTTTATTTCAATACTCATTGGTTATAATATTAGTGATACTTACAAACTATTATTTTCAAGTAAAAAAAACATCGATTTTTTATGTTTTAATAGATAGTGAGTAAAAAAGTAAATATTTCTTTAAATAATAAAAGTATAGAAATATCGTTCAACGACGTTCTAAAAAATCACACAGTAATTTGTGAATATGTAGGTCTAAACATCTACCAACTGAGTATGAGCAAAATTTCTGTGCAAAATACAAAAAATAAGCCGGTCTCCCTTACTTCTACAGAACTTCGCAATATAAACATGCACTCATTAAATAAACGATCGATAAGACTCATTAATTCTTTTATTAATCTCGATAAGTCAAATGCCTACGAGAAATTAGAATTTAGATACATAGCTGACTATGACCTTAAAAATGTGTTGAGACTGATCCATAAAACAAACAAAGAACTGACTAAAAAAAACTTTCTTGCACAATTTTCTCTTTATTATGTCAACACATGTCTCTCGTATGATAAAAATATTACAAAGATATTAGAACAGAAAACTGGTTACAAGCAGACATATATTAAAAACTTAGTAAAAGAGTGTTTTCAAAATGGTTACCTTAAGAATTCCTCACAGGGTCTACCTGGAGGCATACTCACTACAAAAACTATTAATTACTTGAAACAGTCACACTTAATATAGTTACATCCTCTACCGGTTTATCACCTTCGGCTGTTTGTACAGATGCTATAGAATCTATTACTTCAAGACCATCAGTCACTTTACCAAAAATTGTATATTGATACGGGAGCGGATAATCAACGTGCATAATAAAAAATTGACTACCATTTGTGTTTGGTCCAGCATTAGCCATCGCTAATATCCCTTTTTCGTAGGGTTGTTGATTATTTAATTCATCTTCAAACGTGTATCCTGGGTATTTTCCATAATCACCATGCCCTGTTCCGCTGGGATCTCCACCCTGAATCATGAAACCAGATATTACCCTGTGAAAAATAATATTGTCATAATAACCATCATTCGAGAGTGATATAAAGTTATTTACAGTCATTGGTGCTGTATCAGTAAAAAATTCGACAGTCATATCCCCTTTTGTTGTTGAAATAACAGCCGTATGCTTTTTACTTGTGTCTATTGTCATCTCTGGCATAGAGGAATAAACTTTTTCGTTACCCATTGTTTCTTCTCCTTCATTTTTATCTTCCACTATCTCATTTAATTCAACTTTTTCAGTTTCTCCAGTTTCTGTACAAGATCCAAATACAAGGGACAAAGCAATTATTAAGAACAATTTCTTTTTATACATTTAAATTACTCAACCTTACCTTGGATATTGCACATAAGTTACTGTCATTGTATATCTTGGCTTCCCATAGTTGTGAACGCTTTCCTATTTTTATTGGACTTGCTTCACAAATAAGTTGACCTTCCTTGGCGGATTTCAAAAAATCTGTATTATTATTGACTCCAACCCAAACACCTTCTTGTGTAAAATATGCAGCGTATGAAATAGCAGCTTCAGCCATAGATGCATACACGCCACCATGGACAAGCCCCATTGGTTGATGATGATCTGATGTAATTAATAGTTCTGTTTTAATGCTATCTCTTTCGATTTTTATAATCTTATGTCCATAAAGTGCGTCAAAAGTACCTTCGGTAAATTGCATCTCATTCATATTGTCCATAGACGTCCTTTAATCGTTTCTCACCTTCACCTCTAATAAACCACCAAAAACCAATTGCGACAGTTAATAAAGTTGAGGAAGTTAATGTTATTGTATATATTATCGAGTCTAATAAATTAACATTTAAAATTCCATAAACAAACAAACCTATGCCATAAGAAGTAATGAAAAGGGTAACAAATCCAAACCAACTAAACGATTTACCGAACCCTGCGACTACAATTTTTCTATCCTGAATAGGAAAAAAATATCTATTTTCAAGTTGATGAGCTATCAATAACTCATCTCCCGTTTCGAGGTTAATTTTCTTTTCAAGGTATTGACTAAAGTTTCTAGAAAATATTAAGTAATGTGCATGAAATGAAAGTATTACTGCACCGAATAAGCTTACAAACGGAATGATATAGAAAACAATATTTTCTTGAATAACTATTAATAAGATCGAGGCCGCAAAAAGAAATCTGACATCTATAAGAAACTGTTGATGATAATAGCGATTCATTTGTCGCATTCTTTGCAATTGTTCTCTAATAACTGTTAATTTATCCACAGGTTAAAGTTTATATAAGATATGTTTAAATCAAAATACACATTATGGTTTATTACTTTTTTAATAGGTATAGCAATATACAATATATTTGCAATCGTTCAAATAGAGTTCAACACAGTATCTCTATATAGTTTTAAGAAATTTACTATTGAATGTGGAACTATCTATGACTTACTGACAAATAATGTAGATTTTTCACAAAATAAAAATTTAAGTATGAACAGATCTATTTGTGTGAACCAGGCAATGGTTACCCTTACAACCTCAATTCTTACTATTATTTTTCTAATGTTTATGTTTTATTATGCTTATAAGGCTTTCAAAAATAAAGACAATTTTGAAGACATGAGCTCACTTTTGACAATATTAAGACGAAGAAACAATAAATCTCTATAATCAAGTTATGCATATAGGTGCTTTTATACCTCAGGGATGGCGAATGGACTTATCTGGAGTCCCTATTAACGAACAGTGGGAAACAATAATAAATTCCGCTAACAAGATTGAAGAATTAGGTTATCACTCATTGTGGGTATACGATCATTTTCATACTGTTCCATCTCCTACTCAAGACCCTACATATGAATGTTGGTCACTGATGGCAGCTTTGTCTCAAACAACTTCTAAAGTACGACTAGGTCAGATGTGTACGTGTAACTCATATAGAAATCCTGCCTATCTTACAAAAGTAGCATCTACTATCGATGTTATGTCCGGCGGACGTCTTGAGTATGCAATTGGTGCAGGTTGGTATGACCAGGAATACAAAGCATATGGATATGATTATCCATCAGCTGGTGTTAGGTTAAAAATGCTTGAAGAATCGTTAATTATTTATAAAAAAATGACTACAGAAGATGAAGCTTCATTCGAGGGCGAATATTATCAAATTAATAAAGCAATAAATCAGCCAAAACCTATTCAAAAACCACACCCACCACTTTGGGTATGTGGTGGCGGCGAAAAAGTTACACTTAAACTCTTAGCTCGATATGGTGATTATGGAAATTGGGATGTTGACGTAGAGGGGTTTATAAATAAATCAAACATACTTAGAGAACATTGTGAAAATGAAAATAGAGAGTTTTCTGATATTGGCAGGACCTTGCACACCAATGTTATTATTGGTGAAAATCAAGCTGATCTTGATAGTAAGATCGAAAAGATTTCAGAGTATACATCCATTCCAAAAGATATGTATTTAAGCAAGCCATTAGTTGGGGTCAAAAATAAAGTATTTGAAAAAATTGATGAGTTTGAATCACATGGTTGTAGTTATTTAATTGCCTATATAGCTGATATTGTCTGGGGAGATACGTTAGACATTCTTAAAGAAAAGCTCTAGAAATACGGAAGCCCCCAATGAAGAGGGCTTCCCAACAGGGCTGCGTATCACACTTAATTGAAACGCACTATCAGAATACCATGAGAAATGTTGAAAAGTAAAGTTATTTAGCCAAAACTAGGATTTTTAGTGTTTGGAACTAAAGAAATCCAGACTTTTCCCTTAGGGACAAAAAGTTTAGTTCCATTTTGATCAACAATATGAAAAGGATCGAGATTTGATCCACGTTTCCAGAATGCGTCTAAGAGTTTTCCCTTGTGAAGGATGATTGCTCTACCTTCTCCTACTGTTTTTACTGATGGAAGTTGCAATGGATGTATATATGGTTCACATAAAAGAGCTATTACGGTTGTTGTTGAAATCTGCCCCTGATTCCCATTTTTATCTACCCAGTTATGGATATTGTTTTTTGAAGTACCTTTGTAAGCGTCATAGTATGTTCTCACATAAGAGTTTCCGTTCCAGGTCCATGTCGTACTTGTCTGGGATGAAAACGTTAAGTTTAAATAAGAATTAGATGACCAGCTAGAGAGAGAGGGCTCCCCCCAAGGAAAAAGAGGTTGTGGTGTTGATGATTTAACATATCCCTTATCAACAGCTAATTTCTTTAGTTTTACAGTATCAGCATATAGATTATGCGGCGCTTTTCTATCTGAAATACGAAAGTATTCTGGTCTTCTGTCGCTAATGACGGGAACACCCATATCAATTATTTCTGGAATAAGACCTCCGGTCGCTCCACTTGCTACAAGAACTCCACCTAATGGTCTTAATACTGTAGGATCAGTAGGTCTCGCTGATCGAATAGGGCCGTTATAAGTTGTATCACTTTGGTAAAAGATATTAATGAATCTCGTCATGCCACCTTCAACCAACACTTCAACTACTGCATCTGCGTCTTGTGGACCTGATTGAGGTCTAGCTCTAACATTATTATCATTTTTTATTCCGATGACTATTGAATTATTCGAACCGGCTGGCATGAGCAAGCCGTTTACAGGAGAATTTACTCCAGGGGTGTAGTTCTGAGTCTCCACGGGTCCAATAGATGAATATGTTTTTTCTTTGGTTAGTGACCATCTTGCCTGTAAGTAAGAATCGAGTTCATTTTGTGAATTAACTTGTGCAATGCTCCCAAATCGATATACGAAAACAGGGTAAAAACAAGGATCTGGGACCCATACATCGGAAATATTTACATATCCATCGATACAACTGAGACTAGGATTATAGTAGCGTAGGTCTAAAGCTGAATTAGCTACTACTGGTGTTGATATTGTTGTTGTGGACTCATTAGATATAACAATAGTTTTAGTATCATCAGCAACATAAGAACTTTCACCTTTATTTAAAGCAGATAATGTTTTTGGTCCAACAACACCGTCAGTACTTAAACCTGCTTTAGCTTGAAAAGTTTTCACTGCCCTTTTGGTTCCAGGTCCATTAATTCCATCAACTTTACCTAAATAAATACCAAGGTTCTTAAGCAGTTTTTGTATTTGCTCTGTTTGCTCTGAGTACTGGTTAATAGTGCTAACAACTTTTGTAGAAGTACTTTTTTGTTTACTAACAAGTACTGATTTATCTAATAACTTTGTACATGTTTCAGGACCTAGTATTCCATCAGCTGTTGCATTGTTTAATAATTGAAATTCTTTTAATGCATTTATAGAGATTGGTCCTATCTGGCCATCAATTTTCCCCTCATAATAGTTATATGATTTTAAAACAATTTGGAGCATAAATTCATTTCTTACTGGATGTTTGTCATATTCATCCACACAGGTATATTCAGCTGAAGAAAATGATGCGTTAAATATTAATAATGAAAGTATTAAAGAGGACAGCAATTAATTACTGTTCCAAGTAATTTCTCCATTAGTTGGAACAATATGAATCCACTGGGAACTTGGTGGTACTTCGATAAGATTTTGATTGTTGTCTATAAAAGTAAATGGTTCTTTGATGTCATTTCTTCTCCACGTACCTTGGATTAAATTGCCATTGTGAAAGATTGTAACCGGGCCAACTCCCACAGTTAAAATACTTGGAAGTGTAGTATTTTCATCATTATAAAGTGGTCCTTGAATCACTACTACAGTTTGTGTTTTCAAAATATCACTATAGTTTCCATCCTGAGAAATAAAATTATGAGCAACTGCCTCTTTATTTGGAGCGTATCCATCAATAATAAATCTTTCGTAACCCTTTTCACCGAGTTTCCATATCACAGTTGTAAATTCGCTGTATTTTATTGTTATTCTTGTTGCGCCTTCTTCCCAATTAGATTGGTTGTATCCAAAATCGTATAATGGTTGTGGTCCAGGTTGAAGAAAATAATATCCTTTGTCGTTTACAACACCTCTAACCAGTTCAGTGTCTGCATATAGATTATGAGGTGCATTTCTATTTGCAATTCTAAACATTGAAGGAGCTACAGTTTCTTCAAGAACCGGTACACCAGATTCTCTTATTGTGGGTATTAATCCTCCGGTAGCACCAGATACTACAAGGGTTCCACCATATGGTCTTATAACAGTTGGATCTGTTGGTCTAGCTGACCTAATCGGACCTAAATAACTAGAGGATTTATCTAAAAACAATGCTAAAAATCTCGTCATACCGCCTTCTACGAGGATTTCAAAGATTGCATCTGCTTCCTGTAAACCAGATTGTGGTCTTGCATTTATATTATTATCAATTTTAAAAGCTAATACTCTTCTGGGTCTTTTTAACCAAAGTTCTGGTGATATTTCTAATCCTGTTAAAGCAGACATTCTTTCTATGTCAAAATTATATTCTTCTACAACTTCTCCTGTATCAGAAGTTGTTGTTGTAGTTGCTGGCACTTCAATGGAATCATTCAATGTTGTGGTTGTAGGATTTGCTTCCTCGGTTACTTCGTTACTAGAGGAACAAGCTATCAATACTAATGCAAGCATTAGAATGTTAATTTTTTTCATACTGCTATATTAGTGCTGAAAAAATTAACTTTATAAGGTTTATTTTTGAATTCTCAAGCTGATAATATGTAAGATTTTTAAAAATCTTTTTCCCTTTTCTATTTGATGTAAACCACACAGGGTCCACAAATGGAAGTTTAAATTTTGAGTATAGAACACCTTTTTGTGGGGATTCAAAGAAAAATGCATTGTGAACATAACCCTGTCCACTCTGTATGTTTGAGTCTTTATTGCCTGGAAATCCACCCCAGGGCATTGTTGGTATTATGAAACCTAACGCTGACCATTCATTAATAGCAACTGTTCCATATTTGAGTTTTTCTACATATTTCGAAAGAATATTTTTATTCCTTTTAGAATTGTGATTCTTTAACAATACTGAAACACCTAAATTACCCCATAAGTCTTCATTTGCATAAAGAATTGCTTTATTAGCAAAATCTTCTTCATCTTCAGATTCTAAATATTTAAAAAACAACGTTGAAGACCATACTTCATTATTTTCATAATGATCATTTAATTCTAAATCCTTTGTTAAGTGGGGTGTTGCGCATGACTCATCATTTTCTTGTGTGTACCTTTTGTCCGATCTAAGTGATTGAAGTTTTTCACTACTATTTGGGTAGTAAGCTAATCTATCTGACTCTTTTTTAAGTTGTTTCTTAATTTCAGAGACTAAAGCTGGGGTATGTTTCCATGTTTTTGGCAATACAACTATTTGCGCAGATATACAATTAAATCCATTGTTATTTAGCTTCGCAGTGACAATTTTCCTTGCTTGATATTTTATTTCTGATGAAGACCATTTTCCTGGATGGATAATAAAAGGGGTAACATTTCCAAGTTCAGTGGTAAATGACTTTTTATTTATCTTTTTAAGTGTTTTCTTTCCTTTTTCATTTTCTGTAAGTGTGTGTCCATATACAATATTCTCATACGTTTTGTCAGAACCTGTTAAATGCATATTTGTTATACCTGAATGTTCTGTCATATATTTAGAGATATCAATATCACCCTGAGTAACAACTAAGAATCCCTTTTCAATAAAATTTTCAAAAACCTTTTCAAATACTGGTTTTAAATACTCATTAACAGGATTGAGTTTAAGTAAAATTGTATGGCGGTTTACTACCATATCGTATATTGTGTCTAATAAAGGAATTGATGAAACATTTCCAGCACCTAAAATTAACGTAATACCTTTAGTGAATCCAAGCCTATTTCCAAATCCTCTTGTTTCTAATATGTCTGTTTTGGACATATTTTTATGGAAATGAAGATCAGCTGTAATGAAAGGGAAAAGTAGTTTTTCTATATTTTTAGTAGGAAAGATATTTATTTTGTTGTCTATGATTTCAGATTCATTTATTAGTGAATCATTATTTTTGAGTAGGTAGTCAATATAGTACTGAAGACCAAGTGTCGAAGCAAAGGGTCCGCCAAGCCATTCCTCTCCTTCAGCTATAGAATCCTTTACACCTTTGTTATCGGCTCCTATAGTTGCCCAAAAATAAGCAATACTTTTTAAATTTTGTAATGATTGTTCAAACATGGTTGCTAATTCTTTATTAGTGACCTCAGAAAAAGCCTTTGAATGAAGTCTAAGTTTTGAGATATTTCTATCTACTTCAAGAGTTGTAACCACCATAAAGCTAGTTTATTGCTTATTAACCTAACTTCAAAATCTATTCAGTTAATTCCAAAAGCTCAAAATCACCCCAATGAACAGTAAGATGTTTAGCTGGTATTAATTCATTTGGTCTTCCAACCGGTAAATTTTTTGGATAATCAGTAAGGTTAACCCCTGGTGCTGAAAGTTCCTCAACGATAAGTTTTATACTTTCGGCTAAGTCGTCTAATGTTTCAACTGTTTGTGTCTCTGTAGGTTCAAACATTAATGCTTCTTCAACTATTAACGGGAAGTATATTGTTGGTGAATGAAATCCTTTATCTAGAAGAGCTTTACCAACATCGTATGCTTTAATTTTGTGTGATTTTTTTAATTCTTTAACAGTAGCAACAAATTCATGCATACACGGTTCATCGTAAGCTAATGGAAGGTGTTTTGAAACCTTTGAACTTAGATATCTTGCATTAAGAACTGCATAGGAACCTAGGGTGTCCAATCCTTCTTTTCCTAAAAGCTTCATGTATACGAGTGCTCTCAGAGCAACAAGAAAGTTTCCGTGATAACCATGCATTCTTCCAATACTGAATTCTGGAGTGTACCAGCTATAATTATCACTATTTTTAACCACAATTGGTCCAGGTAAGTATTCTCTAAGATAATCTTTGACTGCTACAGGACCAGAACCAGGTCCACCTCCTCCATGAGGTGTTGCAAAAGTTTTATGAAGATTAGAATGAACAATATCAAACCCCATATCTCCTGGTCTGCATACACCGACAATAGCATTTAGATTTGCTCCATCGTAGTAGAGTAATCCCCCAGCTTCGTGAATAATATTAGATATTGTGAGAATCTCCTCTTCGAATAACCCCCCAGTATTTGGGTTAGTGAGCATCAGACCGGCAGTATTTTCATTGACCAAAGATTTCAAGTCTTCAATGTTTACCATACCTCTTTGATCGGTAGCTACTTCAACGACGTTAAAACCAGCCATTTTGGCAGATGCAGGATTAGTTCCATGCGCTGAATCAGGAACAATAATATCTTTTTTGTGATCAAGTTTTTGATTTTGTAAATAACGCTTTATTATCAACAGTCCAGTTAACTCTCCGGATGCACCTGCTGGTGGTTGAAAACTGGCGTGATCCATACCTGTTATCTCTGTTAAATAATCTTCTAAAATATGTAGAATCTCAAGCGAGCCTTGTGTGAATTCTGAAGGAGTAGCTGGATGTGTGTTGGAGAAGTTGGGAATTGATGCAACATAATCAGCAAACCTAGGATTATATTTCATGGTGCATGATCCAAGTGGATAAAAACCAAGATCAACTGCGAAATTCCTATGTGCGAGTCGTGAATAGTGCATAACCAAATCATGTTCAGAAACTTCTGGGAGAGGTGCTTTCTCATTTTTTAAAGCAGGATGATTAAGATCTACCTCAGGTACATCTAGATTAGGATACTTGGAAGCTTTTCTTCCTGGTCTTGATAGTTCTCTAATAGTAGGTTCCGCTGAACCACCTACTAATGGAAGTGAACTTGCGTTACCACCGCTAACCATTATTCACCTCTTTAAAGCAATCTATATAATTATCAATTTCTTTTTTTGTGCGTTTTTCAGTTAGTGCAATAAGTAATTCATTGTCACTATAACTAATACCTGCAAGAAATCCTTTTTGGCCCATCTTTGTTAATACCTCACTAGTTGGTATTTTCGTTTCTATAAGAAATTCTCTTAGAGATGTTGATTCATTTTTAATTTTCAAACCTGAATTTTTAAGTTCAGATTTCATATAGGCAGCTTTTTGAATTGCTTGATACCCAACTTGATAAATTCCCTCCGGACCCATCCATGAAAGATGAATTGCAGAACCAATAGCATTTAGGGTTTGGTTTGTACAAATATTTGACGATGCTTTTTCTCTGCGTATGTCTTGCTCTCTTGCTCTAAGAGTCATCACGTAAGTCTTTTTATGGTTACTGTCTATAGTTTCGCCAATTATTCTTCCTGGAACTAAACGTGCAAGATCTTTTTTTGTTGCAAACCAACCTACAGTAGGACCACCGAAAGATAGTGGAGTACCTATTGATTGGCCTTCTGCAACGACTATATCAAAACCCATTGATCCCGGAGTTTTTAGAACACCTAACATTGATGGATCTACGTAACATATTGCAATAAGCCCCTTGGCATGTGCTTTGTTGACGAGTTCTGTTAAATCTTGGGCTGATCCTTCATAGTGGGGAAAAGATACAACAAATGCAGCATCATCTTCGTTAAATTCATAGTCTTCGGGGAAAAGATAGTTATCCAGTTCTATATATTTAATGTTAAATTTATCACCATCTATTAAAGTGTTGATTACTTCTTTACTGTTTGGATTGAATCCCTGTGAAATAATAATATTGTCACGTTTAGTTTTATTAATAGCTACTGAAATAGCTTCAGCGATTGAGGTTGCACCGTCATAAAGAGATGCGTTTGCCAACTCCATTTCAGTTATATCGCAAACAAGAGATTGAAATTCAAATAACACTTGTAATATACCTTGTGATATTTCAGCTTGATATGGTGTATAAGAGGTCATAAATTCTGGTCTCATTGTGAGAGATTTAACTGTAGGTGGTAAATATATATCGTAATGTCCACCACCTGCAAAACAGACTAACTTGCTTGCGTTTTTTGAGGCGATTGTTTCAAATAATTCTGTAGCCTCAAGTTCAGAAAGAGATTCATCAAAATCAAGTCCGCCATCTATTAATAACTCTTTAGGTATATGTGAAAACAATTCTTCGAGTGATGATATTTTTAACTCATCAAAAATAGTATTGAGGTCAATATTGGAATGTGGTACAAACATTAATTTAAAAACCTTTTCTTTAGTATTTTACCTTCAACCAATTTACCACGAATATCAAATACTATTAAATCTGTAGAAGGTTGGTTCTCAAACATCACAAAGCCAATTGATTTTTGTAGCCTGGGGGAAAAGTTTCCGGATGTAACAACTCCTCCACTTTCTCCTGCAGAAACTTTTGTACCTGTCCTTGCTATTGCTCTAGTGTCTATTTCAAATTTTTTCAAAATTTTATTGGGTCCATTCTTTAATTGTTCAGTAATCACTTCTGATCCTAAGTATGGCTGTTTGTTCGTTATCGTCCACTTTAAACCGGCCTCTACAGGGGTTATTTCATCTGATAATTCAAAACCATACAATGGTAAAGAAGCTTCTAGTCTTAACGTATCCCTTGAGCCTAAACCGCAAGGAGAAATATTATTAGATTTCAAATAATCTAATAATTCATCTACATAATCTAAAGAAACCATTATTTCCAATCCGTCCTCACCCGTGTAGCCTGTCCTAGCATAAGTGTATTGGTCATTTTGTAAGCATGAAAATGAATCTGGTATATCAACAAGACCTTTCATAATTTGAATAGCATTTGGTCCCTGTATTGCAATTAATGCTGTTGAATTTGTTACATCATTAAAAGAAATCGAGTATGTAATTAGATGATCTTTAATTTTTAATGTATTAGCTGCATTGCAGATAAGTAAAATCTTATCTTGAAATTTCCAAAATATAACATCATCGATTGCACAACCGTTATTGTTAGTGAAAATTGTGTATAAAGCTTTTCCAACCTGTAAATTTTCTATGTCAGAGCAGATTAAGGTCTGTAAAATAGCGATATCATTATATTGGATTTCTAATCTCCCCATATGTGAAACATCAAAGAATCCTTTATCTTCTCTTACGTAATTGTGTTCTTTTATTGTTCCTTCATACGAAAAAGGCATAGACCAACCAGCAAAGTCGATAAATTTTGCATTTTGCGAGGTATGGTAATTATGTAATGGTGATACTAAAGAGTCTGGCATTTAAGATATAAATGTTTCGTACTCTTGATAAAGCATTCCAGAATCGTCAAGGTTAACGACCTCAGCCTTAACCATCCAACCATCTCCACATGGATCAGTATTAATAACCTCAGGTTCTGATTCGAGTCTGTCGTTTATTTCAACAATAACACAATCCATTGGGGCATATGCTTCTGCAACTGTTTTAGTTGCTTCAACCTCTACCATAGATTCCCCTTTGGAAAACTCCTGACCTACTTCAGGTAATGTAACAAACACAATATCTCCAAGTTCACCTTGTGCGTAATCTGAAATCCCAATTGTAATTTTATTTTCTGTCAAGGAATACCATTCGTGTGTTTCTAAATACTTTATTTCACTCATAAATCTCCTATCTAGGTTTTACTGTCGAAAAACCACCGTCAACATGTATCGTTTGCCCAGTAATCCATTTAGAATCATCTGACAGCAACCACTTTACAACAGGAATTATATCACTAGTATCACCAATCTTCGAAATAGGATGCATAGATTTTGATAACTCGACTGCAGCTTCACTTGACAATATTTTTTGTGACATATTCGAATCCATGATGCTTGGAGCGATAACATTTACCCTTAGATTATCTTTAGCATAACTTGCAGCTGCTGATCTTGCCATACCTTCTATACCAGATTTAGCTGCCGATATTAACTCATGATTTGATAAGCCCTTAGTTGCAGCTACAGATGAAAAAAATATAGCTGATCCATTCGGCATTTTTCTAGCAAAAGAAGACAATAAATAATATGATGAAAATAAATTGATATTAATAACATCTCTGAAATCTTGAATTGTTGAACCATGTAAAGGTTTGAGATGAATTGAACCTATACAATTGATTAATCCTTTTATTTCTTCATGTTCTACAGTTTTTTGAAATTCTTTTGTATCTACAGGATTATCAAGGTTAATCAAACTATAAGTAGCATTCAGTTCCTCGGAGAGTTGTTTAAGTTGTAAATCATCCCTACCAATCAAATGTACAGTTTCAGTCTGTGATAGCTCCTTAGCGATTGCTTTACCTGTTGTACCAGTAGCTCCTGCAATAATGTATGTCATCTTAATATGTTAGTTAGTAGCAGATTAATCAGAAAAAGAATTCGTACTTGATATTTCGCCAAACCAGAATGCTGAAGGATGGGGTTTTCTTTCGAACGTAGATTTGTTTACTTCAACAAGTCCAAAATTCATATTGTAACCTAAATCCCATTCAAAATTATCTAATAAAGACCAGTAAAGATATCCTATAACCTTTCCATTATTTTTTTGGTAATCATGTACGTCTTTTAATACTTCAGTGACAAACTCTATTCTCTCATCATCATTGTCGGTTGCTATACCATTTTCAGTAATAAAGATATCCTTGTCAGGGAATTTACTATGAATTCTATGAAGATTGTATTTTATAGCTTCCGGCCTATATTCGTAACCCATCTTTGTTTTCCTAGCCTTGGGTGGTACGTAATCATTTCTTCCAGAAAATGTATCAAGAAAAATTGGAAAATAGTAATTTCTAAGTATTGGAATTTTGATTAATAACCACGCTAAAGACCTATAGATAAGGTTTGGGCTTGTTCTTTTGATTGAATAAGTCTGCAGACCTATAAAGTCATCTAGATCTGAAGCATAAAAGAACTTATCTTCGAGATGGTATTTTAAGTACTTATTGAAAGTGCTATTGTCACTATCATCCCATTCATGTAAAGCATGCGTCATGCCAACCTTTGCGTTAGGATTTTTCTCTTTGATTACCATCAATGCCTTTTTGTGTGCTTTGATGATGTTTTCTGAAGCTGTGATAAATATTTTTTCATTTCGTATCCCAGGTGGAAATTTTTTCTTAGAAAAATATCCAAACATACTAAAGATGCCGGGTTCATTAATCGTATTATAATATTGAACTTCTTTAGGCAAGACATCCATCATCTTAGAAACATAATTAACAAAGGCTTCAGTTGTTTTTGGTGATGCCCAGTAACCATACTTTTCAAGCCAATCAGGTGTTGTGAAGTGATGAAAAGTAATTACAGGTGTTATATTATTTTTCAGTAATATTCTTGCTTTCTGTACATAATGGTTGATTGCGACCTCGTCAAAAGATTCTTCAGATGGCTGGATTCTACTCCACTCCATAGAGAATCTAAAAGCTTTGATTCCAAGGGTATTGATTAAATCTATATCGTTTTCTAAATATTCATAATGTTTGCATGCATCATTACATGGTTCTGCGCATACAGTACCTTTTTTATTTTCCCAGTGTGTCCAATCATTGTTATAGATACCACCTTCGACCTGGTAGGAAGCAACTGCTGTGCCAAAAATAAATTCTTTAGGAAATGTGTATTTACTCATACCGATAAATAATATATGTTATACCTACATATGCAAATTGGATTAACATTCTATAAAAGTGTTGTAGGTTAGTGAATACTCGGTTTCCATAAGGTAAATTCTCTACCCACACGTATAAATTAGCACCGTATATAACAATAAGAAAAACAATCATTATTAAGGCTGCTTCTGATCTCCATTTAGTTAATAAAAACATTGGAATAAGAATTTCGAGAAAACCAGTAAATTGATGAACGGCTCTGGGGAAAGGTATGAACGGTGGAACTATAGCATCGTAGAATCCAGGATTAATAAAATGGTTTAAACCTGCAAGAATAAAAAAAATCACATATGCGTAAGTTAATAATTTCACTACATCCAATTTTTGGCCTTACCAATAGCTTTGTTCCAATTATTTAGATAATCAAAACGTATATTATCGTTCATATTAGGTGACCATGTTTGTTCTCTTGATTGATTTGCTGATATTGTATCCAATCGAATATCATTTATGTAAACATATGAAGCTAAACCAGCGCCAAAGGCAGTAACTTCTTGAATTTTCTGGGACTGTATTTGCAAGTTGCTTATATCGGCTTGGAACTGCATCAATAAATTGTTGGCAGTCATTCCACCATCAACTGAGAGTGTAGAGAGTTTAACACCTAAATCTAACTCAAAAGCTTTAAGTAACTCGTCTGCCTGATAAGCAACAGATTCAATAACTGATCTGGCAATATGCGATTTATTAGTGTGCCTAGTCATACCTGCAATTGTCCCGCGTGCAGATGGGTCCCAGTGAGGTGAGAATAATCCAGAAAATGCTGGTACAAAATATACTCCACCATTATCTTTTACTAAAAGTGCAAGATTTTCAATATCACTACTTTTATCTATTAAACCTATATTATCTCTTAACCATTGAACTGATGATCCAGCAATAGCGACAGATCCCTCAAGTGCATAAACTGGCTCTTCGTTCTCGATTTGATATGCGACTGTTGATATAAGTCCATTTTTAGATTGAACTATATCAGTACCAGTATTGCTCAATAAGAAGCATCCAGTTCCGTACGTGTTTTTACTATCCCCTACTTGATATGCTTTATGCCCGAATAAAGATGCTTGTTGGTCACCTAAAACAGCTGTTATAGGTACATTTTTTAATAACTCAGTATTTTCAACAAAAAGAGATAAGGATGGCTGTACATTTGGAAGGCTTGTAAACGGTATGTTAAATTTTTCGATTATTGGCATACTCCAGTCTGAGGTATGTAGATTAAACATAAGTGTTCTACTTGCATTAGTGATATCAGTAACATGTTTTCCAGAAAGCTTATAAAGCAACCATGAATCTACAGTTCCAAAACATAAATCATCTTTTTGAGCTGCATCTTGAATTTTTTTTACATTTCGAAGTAGCCAAACTATTTTTGTAAGCGAAAAATATGTTGCTACTGGAAGACCTGTATGTAATATTTCGTCTTTAAGAGATTCTATATTTATTATTTCATCACAAATATCCTGTGTTCTTGTATCTTGCCAAACTATTGCATTGTAAAGTGGCTTACCTGTTGATTTTGACCATGCGACAGTTGTTTCTCGTTGATTTGTAATTCCTATTGAAGAAAGTTTATTTAGATCAAATTTCTTAGCTACTTCTGATATACAAGTATTGACACTCTCCCATATTTCATCAGGATTGTGCTCAACATAGTTTGGTGCAGGATAAATTTGTTCAATTTCAATTTGATGAATAGCAATCTGATTCTCTTCACTATCAAATATAGCAAATCTTGTACTTGTCGTTCCTTGATCAATGGCACCAAAATATTGCATATTGTAATTATAACAAGTCAGTTTTTTCTTAATTTTAATATCTTCATTAATAAATATTCTTTAAAGTACTTGTATGGAATTTTCTTTAGAATTTAATACTTACGTAATCCTATTTATTGCAGCTTTTATTGCATCGTTAATTGATTCTATAGCTGGAGGTGGAGGTTTGCTCACTACTCCAGCAATGTTATTAGTTGGCATAAGTCCCTTGAACACACTTGCTACAAATAAATTTCAATCATGTTTTGGTACATTTACTTCCACGTATAACTATTACAAAAACGGATTTCTGACTGAACCTAAAAGGTTTATATATTTCTTTTTATCGTTTGCGGGATCGATGGTTGGAACATTACTTGTTAGTCGAATATCTAACGAAGTCCTTGAAAATATAATCCCTATTCTCCTGGTTTCTGCCGCAATCTTTTTTATATTAAATAGAGGCCCATCAACATCAGACAACAACAACTCTTTGATTTATATTTTTAATGTGATAGTTATTCTTATCGGATTTTATGATGGTTTTTTTGGTCCTGGTACTGGTTCTTTCTTCGTTTTAGCATTCGTGATCATAAAAGGTATTTCAATAATGGAAGCTACTGCTATTACAAAATTGTTAAATTTTGCATCTAATTTTGCAGCATTTATAATTTTTGCCTTAAAGGGTTATGTAATATGGGAATTAGGCTTAATAATGGCGGTCGCGCAAATTGGAGGTGCTAATCTAGGCTCTCGATTTGCAATTACGAATGGTGAAAAAGTTGTGAGACCTGTTCTTGTAATTGTTTCAATTTTATTGTCGATAAGGATACTATTTGGTTAACTAAACTAGATTCCATTCCTTTGCCCGAATGGACCAATGATTGTGCCCATGATAAAGCCATAAATAAAACCATAAGTGAGACCAATTTTTAAATATTTAATACATTCTTTTTTAAAAGCGAGATTTTTTTCATCAGACTGATAGAACCGGAATCTGTAATCTCTTGATACGAGATGCCTAACAAAAGGATAGCAATAAAAAATAAATCCTATCCCTATACCAGACAAACCACCCTGGATAATTCTTGAAAGCACAACTTCTATCATTATCTTAATTTAAAGGTCAGAATAATTAATAGGTAATTGAAACTATAAATATGTAAAAAAGAGTCCGATTTCTCGAACTCTTTTTTGAGGTAACAGGCTTATTACCTAATCAAATAATAACTTAAATTATGATCTTAGTAACAAGGAATTTGAGTAATTAATTAATAGATGACCATAGGTGAATTGAAGCAATTGAGCGATAAGGTATCCATTTTTCAGAGTATTTGTCATAAGCATCTTCTGGTGAATTGGAATTTACCATTCCAGCTACTTCCATTCCTTTTCTCAGTGCTGCATCTTTACTTGAGAAAATATCTGTATAACCTAATCTAAATAACTTGAACATCTGTACGGACCATGGACCAACACCATATATAGATAGTAATATTTTATCAAGATCAGCTTCTGAGAAGCTATTGATCTTATATGCAAGGTTTGATTCGTGGAAAATTTTAGAAATTTCTTTTATGGATTTAGATTTATTAGTTGATAATCCAAATGATTTTATTTCTTTAATACTTAAGTCTATAAATTGATCAGGTGAGAAGGTTTTGGTATTAAAATAAATTAAAATTTTTTTTGAAATAGCAGATGCTGCAGTAGTTGAGATAAATTGAGAAATTACAATATTTATCAAAGAATTAAAATATGAACTCTTTCTGGGTTTAAATTTAATTGAGTTATTTTTTTGAATCACATTTTTTAAAATTTTATCTTTTTTCATTAAATATATTTCTTCATTCGAATATTTCATATATTGGATAGTAGTAAAGTTAGATGTTCGATTATTGTTTTTGGTGTTAGAATTATCAAATGGTAACACCACACATTAACGCAGAAGATGGAGCTTTCGCTGAAGCAATCTTATTACCGGGTGATCCCCTAAGAGCTAAATTTATTGCTGAAACTTTTTTCAATAACCCTAAAGAGGTTTCAAATGTACGCAATATTTTAGGATATACAGGCACATATAAAGATAAACGTGTATCGGTAATGGGGACAGGAATGGGTATTCCATCTATATCGATATATGCAAAAGAATTAATCACTGAATACAATGTTAAGTCTCTAATTAGAGTTGGTAGTTCAGGATCAATTGCAGATCATTTAGAGCTTGGGGATATAGTTGTAGGTGTTGGTGCTTCAACAGATTCTGTTGTTAATAGGTCTAGGTTTTTTAATGCAGACTTTTCTGCAACCGCTTCTTGGAATTTATTACATAACTTTGTACATGCTGCGGAGAATTTAAATAAGAATGTTCATGTTGGAAATATTTTTTCTGGTGATTTATTTTATGACCCAAGAAAAGAGACTTTCGAATTAATGAATAAAATGGGAATACTCGCCGTTGAAATGGAAGCTGCAGGGTTGTACGGTGTTGCAGCTGAATATGGTGCTGATGCTCTAGCAGTTGCAACTGTATCAGATGTGATATCAAAGAATCTTCAAATGTCTTCTGAAGAAAGAGAAGTAGGATTGAAAACCATGGTTGAAATTACTTTAGATTCTCTATAGCTAAAACTACAACCTTTCTAACAACTTTTTTTTAGAATCATTAACAAAACCAGCTTCAATAGTGTTGTAGGTAAATTTTTCGTATCTGATCTTGAGAATAATTAAAAGAATCAACTAGATTTTGTACCTCATCAGATATGGTATGATTTTGAAAATAAAATTGATATAATTTTTTAAATGAAAGATAAATTACCTTCAAAATTTACGGGATTTTTCATAGCATTAATATGTTCAGGAATGGTTTTGAGTCTACTTTCAACTGGTATTGATAGATTATTTTTACAGAATTCTAATGTTTCATTGTTGGAAAATGAAAATTTCGGGTTAGTTGTTTTAGGAATATCAATATTAATTGCCTTGTTATGGTTATTCAAAATAAGAGATATGAAAGACTAGTCTACAAGTAACGGGTCTCCCCATTCCCAGGTTATTCCCCCACCTTTGTTTTCTAATTTAATCATATCCATATCGGAATCTTGGATCGAAAATGAAAAATCAAAGTTCTCTCTTAATCTTGGAATTTTTATAGTCTTGGGAAGTACAGCATAATTTTGCTGCAGCGCCCACTGTAACAGTATCTGTGACTCTGTAACAGAATATTTTGTAGCGAGTTGTTTGAATATTGAATTTGCAGATTTAACTTCATCTTCAAGCTCCCTAGTTTTAAGGCTATTTTCACCTTCTTTTTTTCTCCAAGTTGAAAGAGGTACCAAACTACTGTATGCAATAATATGAATATCTTTAGAATTTAAAAATTGTACTAATTCTGGTTGTTGAGCCCAAGGATGTAATTCAATTTGATTTGTGTCTGGAGTCGGTAAATCTAGGTCTATAAGTTCCTGGATATGTTTTATATTCCAGTTTGCAACACCTGCATAGTGTATTTTTTTATCACTTTTAAGATCCAGAAGAGCTTTCCACTGTTCTATCCTTGTATTGTTTGCATGGGCTGAATGAATGAGATAAAGATCTATATAATCTAACTCAAGTCGTGCAAGACTTTTCTGAAATGCTTCTATTACATCATCATATTTTTTTTGTTCCTGACCCCACATTTTATTCCCTGGAAAAACTTTAGTGGTGATAAATAAATCTGATCGTGTTGTGAGTCCTTCATTAATTGCTTTTTTGACACCGTTAGCAACTCCTTTTTCGTTCCTATAAACTTCCGCTGTATCTATGTGTCTGTAGCCAACTTTTATAGCTTCATAGGTCATTTCTTCAGCTTCTTCTGGTGACATCATATATGTACCAAGTCCAATTTGTGGAATATTAGAATGTATCGACATTAATACCTTTCCTCTATGAAAGAGGAGCTCAGACAGAGAACTCCCCCTTCTTAATATCTTATAACACAAGATGTATCAGTGATATAAGATTATCTAAGTTTAGTTAAATCTGAGTATAAAATGTGAGTGGCGAAGTTTCTATCACTAGTACTTCGCAAATGAAAGGGGGGTTTGCCGACTCCCTTTTCTATTTTTAATAAGAATAATTGAAATTTAGTATTATAGAAATATGAAAGATTTTTCAATACCAGAAAGTAGAAGGCAAAAGAGAAAAAAGAAACACGTCGCAAAAAGAAAAGGGCGATTAGATTTTAGAACAGGAAGAACAGGTAAAAGAAAGTAAGTATTTTATTTACTTTCTTTATTCAAATCTATTATGAACATTGCAAATATAACTGGTTATAAATTTACACCAATAACTGATACGAAGTTGCTTCAAGAGAAAATTATTAACCTCTCTGAAGAGAACAATCTTAAAGGAACCGTACTCATAAGTGATAAAGGCATAAATTTTTCAGTTGCTGGTTTGATAGAGAATACAAGTAACTTTTTGAAGGTAATCAAAAAAGATGAACAATTTAGTGATATAGACATCAAAACTACATTTAACGAGTATCAACCATTTAGAAAAATGTTAGTAAGAATTAAAAAAGAAATTATATCAATGGGTGTTGATGAAATAAATCCTTATGAATTTACTGGAGAAAAGATAAAGCCATTTGAACTAAATAAAAAATTAGATGCTGGAGAAGATGTCATATTACTTGACACAAGGAATGAATATGAAGTGAGACTTGGAACATTTGAAAATGCAATTGATTTAAATCTTGATACTTTTAGAGATTTTCCAACAAAGATTAACGGCTTGAGAGAACAAATTGGAGACAAAGAGATAGTTATGTTTTGCACAGGAGGAGTACGCTGTGAAAAAGCCTCTGCGTTAATGCTTAAGAGTGGCTTCAAAAATGTAAAACAAATTGACGGGGGTGTAATTAACTACTTTAAAGAAACTGGTGGAGCACATTGGAAAGGTGATTGCTTTGTATTTGATGATCGTGTTGCACTAGATAAAGAACTAAATGAAACCGATTATGTTTTATGTTTCAGATGTCGCGAGCCACTGAATAAAGACGAAATAGCATCTGAACATTATAAAATTGATGAATATTGTCCATACTGCTACGGAGATGTGGTTACGAAGAAAAGTTAAATATGCCATTTAGTTTTTAATACGATGAAGGTGATTTATTCACAATAATACTTTGGAGTATTCTTGTAGTAGTTGCAATATTCTTCAATTTATATATGAAATACTGGTGGTATAAAAATAGAGACACAATGAAAGATTTTGTTTCAACATTTGAAGAAGAGTAATTTCATTTTTCCAAATCTAAAGAATAAATCAATAGTTTTTGTAATTAACCCCAAACAATTTTTCCACCTAAATAGCCAATATATCGCAGTTAGCGTGTAATAAAACAGACTTCAAAAGTGAGCAGTTCTAAATTTGTTCTAACTTTTTATAAGTAATTTATATATAACCCATTCAACCTGAATTAATAGAATAGAAATCTACTAATTCATTTAAAGGTTTTGTTGGGAAAAAGCCAACAGGAGGAACTGTATTATCCATTATGAACTGATTAAAGTTTTTATAAAAATCATCTAAGCTAAGCCCTACATGCTTCTCAAAACTAGATTCAAATCCTAATTGATAAACATCTTCGTGAAGGTTAATAAATAAAGTGTCAAATGAAGTTATATATGCAAGATAAAAATTTATCATTTGCCAACCATCAGAACCACAAATTCCGGTTTCTCTATATTCTTCTAGTTTTGTAAATTCAGTGCATTCACCTTGTTTATTTACAATATCGTTTCTTAAATAGTTATATTTTTCTACAAGATTACAACCTGATCCTACGATAAATCTACCTTTTTTGGTACCAGGATCAGCTACAGGATTATTTTCGCAAGCTCCTACTCCATCAAAATCTTTAACAAATGAAAAATCATTAAAATTATCTATAAAAAACAAAGTTGGGAATACTTGTGCCTGCCCCTCAACATACCACGCTGGCGCATTTACCGGATTGTTTAGGCTACAACAATCATTTTCCATTGCATTTGATCTCCCAAATGTATGTGATTTTTGAACATGGTGGTAATATTCATGTACAAAACTACCGATTACTTGTAATAGAAATCCTTCCTCGCCATAGAAATTTCTATTAAATTCTTCATCAGGATTTGAGTATGGATAAGGTTGATTACAGAATGAGAATTCATTAAATGTCCAATCTTTATTTCTTCCAAATCCTGATAGACAACTTCTTCTGTCGTAAACAATATCTATTGTAGGAGTTTGTTTATTTCCGTTATCGTCATAGAAATAACCAAATTGATCTAATGCATTAAGAAGTTCAGTGTTATCAGCTTCATTTTCGTAGATTACATGTACCCATCGATCGTATCCACCAACATAATCAATAAGCTTGTTCATTACCTCTATTTGATATTCTCTAAAATTTTCAGGAATACTATCAGACCAAAGAAGACAGAATTCAGGATCTTTTTTAGGAATGTTCAAACCTAATTCTTTACTAACCTCATAAAAATTATTTGTTCCTGGAATTACTAATTCAGGTATTGTACATTGAGCATTCTTTGTAAATAGAATTACGCTAACACTCTTATTATTTTCCTGAAATGGTGTAGTAGTGGTCTCCTGGACTGAATTATTGTTATTTGAACCTGAACAAGATACAAAAATTAATAGAATTAGAAAATATAATTTTTTCATATCTTGTAAATAATAACATTTGAAATGTAATTTACTCAAGTTATTCAACTTACTCAAGATATTCTAAGAAATGTTCTAACTTTTGCATTTTGTATTAGTGATGAGCAATAGAGTCTATGTTTATTGTGGCCAGATGCAGAATCGAACTGCCGACCCCTTGTTTTTCAGACAAGTGCTCCTGTATAATGCACTCATGAAAAAGATATATACTTTTGGTCATGAACAGGTAGAGCGAAATATTACTGTAGGTGACATTATTAATAATAAAAAAAACAATACAAAAATGACACAGGTGACTGCTGCTAACCAAGAAGAAGCGGAAATAGTAGCCTCGCAAAATATTGATATGCTAATAACTGGTAGCGATTGGTATTCAGATGTGAGAAAAGGAGCGCCAAACTTGTTCATAACTGCAGCATTATTTGCAGGTCGTTTTATTACGAATGATGAAATTCTTCGTGGAGCCTTTGATGTTGTAATGGCGGGTGCTGACTCTGTACTAACTCCTAGAAGTTTTGAAGTTGTTGAATTATTAGCTAACGAAGGAATGCAGGTTCAAGGTCATGTTGGCATGGTTCCTTCTATGTCAACAAAATACGGAGGTATTCGAACAGTAGGTAAAACAGCCGATGAAGCTATAGAAATATTAAAAGATTTGAAAAGACTCGAAGATGCTGGTGCTTTTGGTGCAGAGGTAGAATGTGTTGCTGAAGACGCATTATTAGAAATAAGTAAACATACTTCACTGGTATTAAATTCGCTTGGTTCAGGATCTGGTGGTGATGTTATGTTTCTTTTCTTTGAAGATATATGCGGTGAAACTGTTGGCATAAAGATGCCAAGACATGCAAAATCTTGGGGTAACGGTAAAGCAATTAAAGAAGAACTTAATGCAGAGAGATCGAGGGCAATTAAGGGATTCAAAGATGAAGTTGATAATAGTACATATCCCGATAGTGATCATGTTATTCAAATGTTACCTGGTGAAAAAGATCAACTCTTAGAAAAGCTTGACTCACTCTAATGAAGAACTGGCAAAAATTAGCCGTAAGCCTTGGAATTATTGGTATCGGATATAACTTTGTTATAAGATACGAAACCCTACCCTATTATCAATTACTCGCTATTGCTGTTGGGGTCTTTTATGTTGTTAAACAATTTAGGAAATAAAACAGGGGTATTTTTCTTATACTCTTTGTAATCAGCTTCTTCTCCCCATCTTTTTTCTGCACTTCTCTCTAAAAGAGGTATTCCACTTCCTTTTGAAAGTAAAGCGTAAACAAATAAAGGTGAGATTAAAGCAATATAACCTAAACCACTTAAGCTACTAAATGCAATGACAGCTACTCCAGTCCATAAAGTAATTTCTCCAAAATAGTTTGGATGTCTACTTCTACTCCAGAGTCCAGATGAAATATATCTACCTTTGTTAGTTTGATCTTTTCTAAAATTTCTTTTTTGACTATCAGCTACTACCTCAATTGTGAAACCTGCAATCCATATAATTAGACCTATTAATGAAATAATAGAGAGTGTGTTGCTTTCATCCGAAATCATCGCAACATAAACGGATATACATGTAAATGAGACCCACATAGCTTGACCTGTCCAATATTGTAAAAAATGAAAAAATGACTTTTTGGCTTTATCAAATCTAGTGTCATTACCATCTTCTAGTATTCGTATAAAAAGAAATAGACCAAGTCTGACTGACCAGATTAATACAAGTATTAACAAGATATTGTCTGTTTGTGATTTAACTGGTAAGGAGAAATAAACAATTAATGTTGAGGATGAGTAGGTTAAACTTCCAATGAAATCATAGTATTTTTCAGTTTGGTAAATAAAAGCAAAAATAAAGGATACGACCTGAACTAACCAGACGTAAAGCAAAACAAATTGCAAAATATTGAGGTTTAATATTTTTATATCAGTACTGGGTGCAATAAAAGATAGAAGCGAAATTATTGTTGTGAAAAAGAAAATTAATCGTATATGTCCTATATTCTTTGATTTCATAGTTTAAGTCTATGTAAATGATTAATTTAGTTACAAAAGAAAAAAGGGAATTCCCATCCTGGAGAAACCCCTCTTTTCTAAATGACCACTGTAAATTCCTTTATACATATTTAAGTGAGTTGAATACTACCCAAATAAACGGTCATGATAACTATATAGCAAATAATTTATTAAGCCAATAATTGATTTAATTGTTACTTAAATATGCGTAGAAAGACAGAAGTATAAATAACGTCCATATAACAATCTCAAGTATTTTTTGTTATCCAGATATGACCATGTCTTCTATATATGAAAACAAATTTCTTTAGGAACTCACTCATCGTAATGTGGGAGATACAAGATTTGAACTTGTGACATCTACCTTGTCGAGGTAGCGCTCTGCCAGACTGAGCTAATCTCCCTTTTTTCAAATATAGCAAAGATACTAGTTTAAGTAAATCCTATCGTTCGACTGTGTAGATACGTCTCCCAAATTTAAGCAATAATCTCTCTGCAAGTTCAATAAAAAAGTTCAACACCCAAAGACCGATATAAAGAGCCAAAAAAAGTGTGAGAACTTTAGTAATGACATAAACGATGACTATATATATTAAAATCCAGGAAATAGTAAATCTAAATGAATAAATCGGTGATTGTGAATTCATTAGAACGGGACCTCTGTGTATTCATTTATTAAAGATGAGTTTTGATTTTTTGGATTATTAACTGATTTACTAACTCTATGAAAATTAATAACGATATCTTGTTGATTTGAAATATCCTGATAAATACTTTCTGTCTCAAGATCTGACACCCATTTTACTTGTTTTTCTTTTGATAGAATCAAAGGAGTTCTATTATGAATCGTCGCCAAGGTGCCAAATGCTTCTTGAGTAATGATTGAGAATTCAATATCACCATTTGATCTTTTCCAATAAAGGGCTGCGGCTTTTAAAATATTTTTTTCGTTATGGAAAAAATATGGATGTTTTTCATTATCGACATTCTTCCATTCGTACCATCCTGATATTGGTACCAAACAACGATGTTTTTTGAATGCTGTCTGAAATGTACGTTTTTCTTGTATAGTTTCCCATCGAGTATTAAATAGTGGTTTTGAATTTTTTTGTTTTTTAAGCCAATCTGGATAGTAGCCCCAGGTCCCAATGATTAATTTATTTTCAATTATTATAGGAACCTGAGATTGTGGTGTAATGTTAAAATTTGTTTCATATGTAATTTCGCCACTTAACTCATATTCTTCATTAAGAAGATTGTTTAAATCGAGGTAGTATCGACCACACATTTATATCGCTAAATCTTTCTTGTCCAAGATATCTCCATCTTTAAATGTTTTATGTTCATCTTTAAATATAATGTGTACGTTGTTTTTTCCAATAATCTCTACTTGGTTGTTGTCGATTGTGAAGTATGTATCCTTTTCCAAACATAAAAGTTTGTAATTACCTCGATTTAACAATTTTACAGTATTAGTTATCCAAGAATAAAATGACTCCCCATAATGTGGTATCACAATCACATTATTTATTAAATTAAATCCATATCCTTTTATCATTTTTTCGCCCATAATCATGGCACCAGCGCTGCAACCTGCAACGACTCCACCATTATGATGAGTATCTAAAATTTCAGAGTAAAAAGGAGTTTCTTTAATTGTTTCATACAAATAACTTGGATTACCTCCAGAGAAGTAAATAAAGTTCGCATTTTTTACTTTATTGATTAAATCTTCATCAAAAAAATCATTTCGTTTTAAAGCACGGATATTTTGATGTTCGACACCAAGTTTAGTGAAGTGTTCTGTAGCTAGATCACACCAGTAGTCAATTCTTGAAGAGTTCTCTTTACCAGCAGCTGTAGGGAAGCTTAAAACATTTGCTTTAGTTGTTAGTTTAGACAACAGTTTTGTATCAGCATAAGATATGCCTGATAAATACTCACCTGAACCTGTAACTGCTATCAATTTTTACTCCGAAGTTTGGAGGCGACGACCAGAATCGAACTGGTGTACACGGTTTTGCAGACCGCTGCGTAGCCACTCCGCCACGTCGCCATTTGAGCGGTAGAAGGGATTCGAACCCTCGACTTTCACCTTGGCAAGGTGACGCTCTAGCCAGACTGAGCTACTACCGCATAAATATAATATTAGCTAAATGTCAGCTTAAAAATAAGGAAATTATCCTGTAGATCCAAAACCCTTATCGGACCTTTTAGAGTCATCAAGTACATCTACTACTTCGAAACTTACATGCTCTTCACTTAGTAATACAAGTTGTGCAATCCTATCATGCTTATCTATAAGATAATCAGAATTACTGTGGTTTATTAATGGGACCAATATTTCACCTGTATATCCTGGATCAATAAGTCCTGGAGAATTAATTAATGTAATCTGATGTTTTGTTGCTAATCCTGATCTAGGTAAAACAAACCCAGCAATCCCTTCAGTTAAAGATATCGATATACCTGTATGAACTAAAGTAACCTCTTTACTTGGTAATTTAACTTCTTCGATGGAAGATAAGTCATAACCTATATCAGATGAATGTTGTTTTTGAGGAATTTTAGCATCACTAATCAGTAATTTAATTTGAATGTTTTTACTCATACACAATGGTAACCTTTCATTGATGAATATTAGAGATTTTATTTTTATAAATAAAGCAAAAAGTACAGATAGAATAAAAATATTAGAGCTGTTAGGTTTCGAAACTGAAACAATAATCACACAGGCTCCTGAAAATTATCTAGATGCAGATGAGGTACAGGAAGTTAACAATTTCAACATTTATGATGATGTAAAAGATATTAAACGTGATGTGCCTCAGCAATCATCTGTAGAGGCTTACATAACAGAAACTGAAAAGATATATTCATCCAACACAACAGAGGAATCAGATAGTTTAGAATTGCCAACTGAAACATTTAAACCAATAAACGTAACAAATAAAATAAAAAAGATATGGACTGATGTAGAATCTCGGCGCCAGTGGGTGATGCCGTTAACAATAGGTATCATAGCAATAACGGTTATAGCTACAGCAATTACTACTTTTACTTCGAGAAATGCTGCCCAAGAAGAGGTAATCGAAATTAGTTCTAATTTAGCTTCAGACACCAACGTATTAATCAATGGTCTAGAAAACGTTCTAGAAATCGCAACGGATACATTTTATTCAAAATATGACATCTCTAACGCAAGCGCTTATCTGCAGTCTGTAGAGTCATCCACTTTAGAATATCAAACCTTGATAACTCAAAAAGAGAATGTAAACCTACAAGATATTAATTACAATTTATCAACAATCTTTAATTTAATCAATGAACTCGATGATCTACTTGCATATAGAATTTTAGTTTCTGAAATATTAATTTATGACACCTTTCTTGAAATAGATGAAACAACCGAAGTAGATGTATTGACTACAAAACTCTCAGAGATTACAGCAATAAGCAAGAGAAACTTTTCTGAATTACCAGATATTGAAGAAATGATTAATCATAAAAACTTAATTGAGGTTGCAATCATAACTGCTGAAGATCTACACGGAAGGCTTCTTGCTGCATTACGTAACAATGAATATGAAGTAGTTAACTCAATTTCAAGCGCATTGTTGCTTAATAAGCAAACAGAGTTATCTGCTTTTGAAAACTCACTATCAATTTTTAATACAAATAAGTCTGCAGATTATAAAAGTATTAAGGATTTAGACTAATTAAACTCAGCAGCTTCTTTTTCGAAGTCTGAAGCATCTGAAAATTCTTTATACACAGAGGCAAATCTGACATAAGCTACTTGGTTTACCTCTTTTAAGTGTGAAAGTACCGTTTCTCCAATAAACTCTGATTGAACTTTGTTCCCTTGCTCTTGTATGTCATTGTAAATAGTGTCTACTAATGCTTTTAATTTCTTTTCACTTAATTCCTGGCCTCCAAAGGCGTTTTGCACACCTTGGTATAGCTTCTCTAAGTTAAACTCCTCACGATTTCCATTTCTTTTGATAACAATTTGGCCAATTGATGCTTTTTCATAAGTTGTAAACCTAGATTTGCACGAAGAACAGTTCCTTCGTCTACGAATTGAAGTACCTTCAGTGTTTTTTCTTGAATCTACAACTGAAGTTTCTTCTGCTTGACAGAAAGGGCATACCATATATGGTATATTATAAAGACTCCTAATGATTTAAGCAAACAATCTATGGTATTTTTATAATTTGATCAACAAATAATATTGATTCTTCTAAATTATTAGCTTTTTTTACTTCAAATACAAATTCTGAGACATTTTGTACGTTTAATTTGTTACCAATTACCCATAAGTTGTCGCCATGTTGTACTTTATATGTTAATTCTGAAGAATGATCTCTAGAAGAGACATCAGTTAATATTAATGGTTTAGTGATTATTGAAAATAAAATCACGAATGCTAATAGATAAATTGTATTTTTAATGTTTTCCATAATTACATAGTAGAAACCAAGTATGACACTTTTATTATTAGAACATATGTGCTAATATGGAGTATGAGTAATAAAGAAACAGAAATACTTGAATTTATAAATTTTACACTTAAAAATGATGGCTACTCTCCTTCTGTAAGAGAGATCTGTGAAGCAGTAGGGTTAAAATCAACAAGTACCGTTCAATACCACTTAAACAAGTTAGAAAAAAGAGGCGTTATTAATAAATCTGAAGGTAAATCACGATCTCTACATCTTAATGATGTAACAAATGAATTTAGATCTATCCCAATAGTTGGAGAAATAGCAGCTGGGTTACCGCTTGCTGCAGAGGAAAATATAATTGGAGAGCTTCCTTATCCAGAAAGCAATTTTAATGACTCGCTTATTGCTTTAAAAATAAATGGAGATTCCATGATTGATGCTGGAATACATGATGGAGATCTAGTAGTTGTAGATAAGTCAAAACAACCAACGAATGGAGATATAGGAGCATTCCTTGTACTAGGAACTGAGGCTACAGTAAAATATATAGACACAATAAGTAACAAGAAGTATCTAATCCCGGCCAATAAAAACTACGAAAATATTGAAGTAAATGAAAACATCTCAATAGTTGGTAAGGTTGTGTCTCTATTTAGAGATATGTAACGATTCCGCTTATATACAGGTTCGTATCTTTAAATTCTAAATCTAACTCTCCACCAGGAAAAAGAATTGTTGTTGGGTTGTGTACAATTTTTTCAGAGTAAAGATAGTTAAATAAACACAATGCGCCGGAACCACAGGCATCAGTCTCCCCTACACCTCTTTCGAATACTCTTGTTTTAACAAAATTTTCACTAACAACTTCATAAATTTCAACATTGACCCCCTCGGAGAAATGTTCAGATTCATTAACTTTATTGTAAAAAGTTGCCAAATCGAAAGTCTCTACATTTTCTACACTAACTAAAAAATGTGGGTTACCAACTTGTGACTTAATACCATCGATATCATCAATTAGTATTGATTCACTTGAGTAAGTTGGCAATGGTGCATTCACTGTGACTACTGAATCTTCAACAACTGCAGTAAGATTACCGACAGGAGCTACGACAGTCATTTTATGTGCGGTTACGAGTTCATTATCATAAGCGTACTTAGCAGTACACCTGACACCGTTGACACATAACTCAGCAGCAGTTCCGTCACTATTAAAATAATGCATTTTTACAGTTGAATCATCTATAGATTCGACAAAAATGACCCCATCTACTTCATAATCAGAATCCGCAACAAGAGAAATAATTTGAATCTCCGAAGTAGGGCCAGTGTAAGGAGAAACAATAAAATCATTTCCTGTACCAGACATATAAGCGAAATTACTCATCCATTAACTCTATCATTTTATTTTTTATAAAATAAGGGTCGTTTGTTGAATGTTGTTCAAGAGATGTTTCTTTTTTAAACCAAGTAATTTGTTTTTTTACTAATTTAAAGGTTTTCTGATTAATGTTAGATTCTATGTCTGTATTTACATTCATGCCTATAGCTTGAAGTATGGTTATAGATGGATTTAAAAGTGATGATAGTTCATTAACTAAACCATTTTCTATCATCAACTTTGTTCGTTGTTCAATATTTACTTTATAATCAGGGTTGTTCCAAAAAATACCAACTTTATTTTTACTTATATTTAAAGGTGGGAATATATATTTTGAATCTTCAAGAAGACTAGATTCAATATTTCGAATTAATCTTCTTTTATTTAGCTCAACATTTGGGAGCTCAATTTTATAAACGTCATGAAATTTAAGAAGTTGTCCATAATTAAGTTGCTCTAGTTCAGCTCGAATAGATGGATCAGTAGGACGAAATTCAAAGTTTTTTACCATTGATGAAAAATATAATCCAGTTCCCCCAACTGCTAAAATATCTCTCTCGTAGGTCATTTTTGGAAAATCAATATCTAATAAATAGTTAAGGAAATCTACTACTGAAAAGTTTTGGTCAGGTTCTGCTATATCAATACCAAGATATTCAACCTGAGCCTGCATTACATCAGTTGGTTTGGCGCTTAATATATCTAAACCTCTATACACTGCCATGGAATCAAGGGAAAGCAGTGGAATATTTCGCTCAATTGCAATTTCATGTGCAACATTTGTCTTTCCAGATGCAGTTGTGCCAGTTAAAAAATAGAGCAATTAGATAATTTCCGCGGTTAAAGCAAAGGGAGTAGCTTCAATAATCCTTACATCAAGAAAATCACCTATTGATACGTCCTGAGAAGGTATGTGTACTGTCTGTCCTCCATCTATTTTTCCACTCATAAATGTATTCGTTTTCTTAGAGTATTTTTCTACAAGTAATTTTTGGTCTGTTCCAATAAATCTTTTGTAACGAACGTGACTGATTTCAGTTTGTATTTCTTTAAGTTTCATAAACCTTGAGTCAATAACTTCTTTTTCGATAAAATCATCATCCATTGTGTTTGCTGTTGTTCCTGGGCGAGGTGAAAATTTAAACATATATACAGCGTCAAATTGTGATTCTTTAATAACTTTTAATGTCTCTTCAAAATCTTCATCTGTTTCACCTGGAAAGCCCACAATAATATCAGTTGTTAGTGAAACATCTTCTATTGTTTCTTTTGCTAGGTTAAGTTTTTCAAGAAACTTTTCTTGAGTGTATCCACGTTGCATTTTTCTCAATATTTTATTACTACCACTTTGTAATGGCATATGGATCTGGTTCGCTACTTTATCTAGATAATTTACTGCAATAAGTGTTTCAGGTTTAAAGTCTTTTGGGTGAGGTGATGTAAATCTTATACGTTTTAATCCTTCTAGGTTATTTAATTCGGTTAATAGTTCGGTAAAATATGGTTTAGAAGAACCATTAATTTTCAAATCTCTTCCGTATGAGTTAACATTCTGTCCCAGTAAGGTAATCTCTTTAACTCCACAATCTATCATTGCTGTAGCCTCATTAACTATGTCAGAAGGACGCCTACTAATTTCTGGACCTCGTACAGATGGGACAATACAGAAGGTACAACTGTTATTACATCCAATTTGAATCGTTAGCCAAGCAGATACTTCTGACTCACGTATTGAAGGTGCATCTGTGGGTAGGGATTCTATCTCATCAATAACTTCAGTAATCGGCCCCCAATCTTCGCTTTGATTTAAAAGGTTTACAATATTAGTGAGATTATGAGTTCCAATAACAACATCTACCCATGGAGCACGCTCTCTGACTAATTCTTTATCTTTTTGAGCAGCACAGCCACCTACCAATAATTTACGATTACTTTTTTCGCTTTTCCATTTTTTAAGTTGTCCGAGTGTTCCATATAACTTGTCATCTGCATTTTCACGAATTGTGCATGTGTTGATAAATAATACATCAGCTTGTTCTAAAGAATTAGCCTTTAACATGCCATCGTATTCAAATAGTCCAGCGATACGTTCAGAATCATGTTCATTCATCTGACAACCAAAGGTTTTAACAAAATAATTTAATCCGCTCCTTGACGGTTTGGCCCTTGGAGTTTTGTTTAATTCAATTGCTGCTTTCACAATTAAATTATATGGATATTTTTAGAAAATATATATATTATTTTTCTTTATTAGTGGTTTTTGATTCTTTTGTTTCATCAACTGGAATGTCAACTGTTTCAACCTCATCAGTTGTTACATCTTCCGTGTCTGATTCAATCAAACCTACCGCTTTATACACATCATTTTCAAGCTGAAGTGCTAGATCTGGATTTTCTCTTAAATAGTTTTTAGAGTTCTCTTTACCCTGACCAAGTTGTACTTCATCATATGTAAACCATGCACCACCTTTACGAACGATGCCATGTTCTACACCAACGTCTAGCAAGCTACCTTCTCTAGATATTCCTTTTCCAAACATAATATCAAATTGTGCTTCTTTAAACGGAGGAGCAACTTTATTCTTTACAATTTTTGCTCTTACTCTATTACCTATCATCTCAGCACCAACTTTGAGTGTCTCTATTCTTCTTATATCGATACGAACTGATGCATAAAATTTAAGCGCTCTACCTCCACTAGTAGTTTCTGGAGATCCCCACATAACGCCAATTTTTTCACGAATTTGATTAATAAAAATTACAGTAGTTTGTGTTTTATGGATTGAACCAGTTAGTTTACGTAATGCTTGTGACATCAATCGTGCTTGAAGTCCAACATGAGATTGACCCATTTCACCATCAATCTCTGCTTTAGGGACAAGTGCAGCAACTGAATCAATAACAACAACGTCAACACCACCAGACTCAATAAGCATATCTGCAATCTCTAAAGCTTGTTCACCTGTGTCAGGTTGTGAGACTAATAATTCATCGATATCAACACCAAGAGCTGCTGCATAAACAGGATCTAGGGCATGCTCTGCATCTATAAATGCTGCTACGCCACCTGCTTTTTGAGCTTCTGCTGCTACATGTAAAGAAAGTGTTGTCTTACCAGAACTTTCTGGCCCATAAATTTCAACTACTCTTCCTTTTGGTATTCCACCTATACCTAGAGCTAAATCGATAGATAGTGCTCCGGTTGATATTGCTGGGATTTTTTTAATATTATCAGCACCGAGTTTCATAAGTGAACCCTCACCAAACTGTTTCTCAATTTGAGCGAATACTGTATCTAGTTTTTTTGCCCTGTCTTTATCCATTTTTATCTCCTAATTAGATTAATTATTATTAATTAAAACATCTATGTAAGACAAATTCTACTAGAACATTTGTTCTAATACAAGTTTTTAAGAAATTTTATAAGCTCCCAAAAGGCTTTATTTACTGATCTTTCAATTATTTCTTGTCTGTTTCCATTAATTTTATGTTTAGTAGATACAGATTTTTCTTTATTTGAGATAGTGATAAAAATATCACCAATTCCATACTTACTTGATGTTATTGGACCTGCCTCACCTAATATGCTTAGATTAAGGTCTGTAGAATAATGATTTAAAGCATTTTCAGACAAGACCTCAGTTAATTCTGGCCAATTTTTATAATCGACATCTTCGTCAATTAATAACTTCTTTGCATCATTTGTATAAGTGATAGAACTTCCCTTTAATATTTTGCTAGCACCTGGATTTTTTGTAAATCTAGAAGATAGCTCTCCACCAGTAACGCTTTCAACAAAAGAGATTGTGAGTTCTTTTTCTATAAGTAAATCTAAAAGAATTTTAGAAATATCTATATTTTCATAAGCAATGATATCGTCTGAAAACACATCTCTAAGTGTGTCTATAAACAATTGTTCATCATCATTTGAAATTGTATTTTTATCATAACGTAATTTGATTATTCCTTTACTTGCTAAATATGCGATGTCTATACCTTCAGGTTTAAATTTATTTATTGACTGAGCAAGTGAAGATTCTGCCTGATTGTAAAACAATACAAACTGATAGTTTTTTGGTTTCTCATTTGATGTCTCTATTAATAGTGGGACTATCTCATCTTGAACCATTGGAATAAATTCCCTTGGTGGCCCGGGTAGTATAAATATTTTTTTATTGTCGGACTCTATTAAAGTTCCGGGGGCTGTTCCCTGTGTGTTGTTTAGTTTTATGGAATTTTTAGGAAGATAAGCTTGCTTCATATTAGTTTCTGGCATCATAAGCCCTCTAGCTTGCCATCTTTTTTTCATGAATTCTACATGAGATTCGTCCAGCTCTAATTCTATGTTTAGGTGTTTAGATATTACTTCTCGAGTAATATCATCTTCAGTTGGCCCCAATCCCCCACAAGTAATCACAACATCACAAGAAGTATATAAGAAATTAAATCCTGCTATTATTTCATCTTCAATATCAGAGACTGTTACTTCATGTGTGAGTGTATTTCCAGAATTATATAGTTCGCTCCCAAGTTTTGAGAGGTTTGTGTTTATGGTATCACCTAACAGAATTTCAGTGCCTACAGATAACAGTCCGATTTTCATATGGTTAGGATAACAATGTTTAATCCGTATATAAGTAAAATAAACTTATGAAAAAACTAATATTTATTCTGTTTTTTAGCTTTTGTAGCTCTTCAGTTTCTGTAGATAATTCTGCAGCAGATATACCTAATGATACAGTCAATACCTCACCAACTACATTGACATACACTAACGAGTTAGGTGATTTTGTTATTGAAGATTTAACAAACAAGAAAACACTAATTGTTTTCTGGGCTGACTACTGAGGTATCTGTCGAGAGGAGTTGCCTCTCTTAGAAAAGAATTTAGAAAAACTTTCAGAAACTTATGACATTATTGCGCTTGCACACAGTGAAGTTGATCCGACTATGGAGTGGGTACAAAACAATTTAACAGGAAAATTAACAATTGGTTTTTCAACTAGTGAATTAAGAGATGAACTACAAGTAGTAGGTCAACCAATATCAATTATTTTTGAAACGAATGGAAATATTCTCAGTAGAGAATTTGGATACATACCTACGAATTAAATTTACCTTAATTTTAAATACTCTTCTATCAGATTCGTTAGTATGAGAGTAAGTTAAACGGAGGTAATGTGAAAAAAACATTTCTTATTATTCTTTGTCTTTCTATGTTGTTAGTCGCATGTGGCGGCTCAGCAGAAGAGACAGTAGAAGAAACTGCATCTGTGGAAGAATCAGAATCACTTGAATCACCGGCAACAACCGTTGCTCCAGTTCTTGATAAGATAACATTCGGATTTATTCCCAGTGCAGAACAAACAGATCTTCAAGACAATATAAAACCATTAATGAAAGTTCTATCTGATGGCTTAGGTATTGAAGTTGAAGGATTTGTAACCAGTGATTTCTCTGGTTTGTTAGTTGCTATGGGATCAGGTCAAGCTGATATCGGTGCCTTTAACACCTTAGGGTACGTTAACGCACTGAATGTATTTCCTACCAGAATTGAAGCGGTTGCTAAAGTTGTGCGTTATGGATCAGGATCTTATCATGGTACATTTTGGACAACTGACGTAAGTGTTTGTACTTCTCCACCAGTTATTGGAGCATTTGAAACTGTAAATGGTGTTCAAACGTTAATACCTGGTTCAGAAACTTCACCACCTCCTGTAGCAGCGCTACAAGTTGGTTGGAGCTTTGGAGATAATGGTCTTGAACCAGAGGTACGAGATAATGGAACAGTTAGCCCTGGATATGCTTGTGAAGCAGATTTAAATTCAATGGTGGGTAACACAGTGGTCTTTGTCGAAGAAGGATCAACATCTGGTTACTTATACCCTTCACTGCAATTAAAGAACATGGGCATTGACTACACCAAGGACATTACACAAGTGTTTGCAGGTTCTCATGATGGAGTTATTACAGCTCTTTACAATGGCGACCACAAATTTGGTGTAGCTTACGATGATGCAAGAAGAACTCTAAGAAAAACTGCATTAGACGTTGGTGAAAAGGTCATTGCAATTGGAATAACTGCAGAAATTCCTAATGACGTTGTCGCAGTAAGATCTGACTTACCTGAAGATATGAAAGCTAAAATATATACAATATTAAAAGACTACATATCAACAGATGAAGGATACGCGGTAATGGACGAGATTTACGGTTGGACAGATATTGTTCCAGCAGTGAACTCAGAGTTCGATATTGTAAAACAAGCAGCGGACGAATTTGGTCTATACGATAATTAAAATATAGAGATAAGGGGTGGTTCGAAACTGCCCCTTATTTTTTTTGGGAAAAAATGATAAAATTTGAAAATGTAGGTGTTGTCTACCCCGGCGGTGTAAAAGCACTAGAAAATATAAATTTAGAGATAAATGAAGGTGACTTTGTTATTATCGTTGGTTTATCAGGAGCAGGTAAATCAACATTACTTCGATCAATTAATAATCTTGTAAAACCAACTAGCGGGAATGTCGTTGTAGATGGAAACCAAGTAACAAATGCTTCAAAAAAAGAATTGAAAAAAATACGTTCTGATATTGGTATGATTTTTCAAACATTCAATTTAGTAAATCGTTCCAGTGTTCTTAAAAATGTTCTTACAGGCAGATTAAGCCAGGTTTCAACAATACGATCTATCACTGGTCTCTGGCCAAAAGAAGACAAACAAATTGCTTTTGATGCTCTTGAAAGAGTTGAGATATTGGAGAAAGCATATGTACGCGGATCAAATCTCTCAGGTGGACAGCAGCAACGTGTTGGAATTGCTAGAGCACTTGCTCAAAAACCAAAAGTTATGCTTGCTGACGAACCTGTAGCATCTCTCGACCCAGTAACTTCAAGGGTTGTAATGAGCTACCTAAAAAAAATTAATCAGGATCTTGGTATAACTACAATAGTAAACCTTCACTTTCTCGACCTCGCTAAAGAATTTGGCACAAGGTTGATTGGACTTAGGGAGGGAAATCTAGTTTATGACGGAAGTGTAGATGACGTTTCCGATGCAGATTTTGAGAATATTTATGGTAGGTCTATAAAGTCATCAGATTTAATAGGAGAAGATGATTAACCTACCTAAAAAACCACCACCATCTTTAATGGTATTCTTAGGCATTCCAGCAGTATTTTTATTTTCTTACTATTGTTTTTCAAAAGTTGGATTTAACTTATCAGACTTTAGAGAAAATCTACAAAATAGATACATAGTTACAGATCCCCTTTTTAATCCAAAATGGAGTTGGGCAATTGAAAATGCTTCTGAAGCAATAATTGAAACTATACAGATTGCTATCCTTGCCAGTATTGTTGGCTGTTTTATTGCGCTCCCTCTATCTTTCTATGCTTCACAAACTACAAACCAAAACAAGATTTCATTTTTCTTGTACAAGTCTTTCCTGAACGTAGTACGAACAATTCCCGATTTGTTTTGGGCTATGATGTTTACTGTTGCTGTAGGCCTTGGCCCTTTTGCTGGAGTATTAGCACTGGTAATGTTCTCATTAGCCATTATGGGTAAACTTCTTTCAGAGACAATTGACAGTATTGATCCGGGTCCATTAGAAGCTGCAAAATCTTCGGGAGCATCTCACAATCAATCGGTGTTCACATCCGCACTACCTCAAGTCTTACCGAACTTTACAGCTTATTTTCTCTACATCTTTGAACTATGCATAAGAGCAAGTGTAATTCTAGGTCTTGTTGGTGCAGGTGGTGTTGGTAGGATAATTGAAACACAGAGAATATTTTTAAGATTTGATAGAATTTCACCAATTATTGTTTTGATACTAGTAGTAGTCATTTTGATAGAGCAATTTAGTGTCTGGTTGAGGAGGCGAATTCTATGAATCTCCCTAAACAACCCGTACAACAAAAAGTTCTTAAATATGCCATTACAAGTCTTATCGTTGTAGGTTCTATCTGGTCAGCTTCAGGTTTAGAGATAACTCTCGAGAAAATTCTTAAAGCACCTGAACAGATAGCAATATTAGTTGGTGCTATGTTTCCTTTAGACTTAAGCCAAGAAGCTATTGAAAGAATCCTACCAAAGGTTGCAGAGTCTCTCTTCATAGCTTGGGCAGGAACAGTTATAGGAGCAATTTTTAGTTTCCCGATAGCGTTCTTAGCAGCAAATAATGTTGCAGTTAACTATGTATCTGAAGCAACAAAACAAATACTAAATGGAATAAGAGCATTTCCAGAACTTATCCTCGCATTCGTATTTCTTCCAATTACTGGTTTAGGTGCACTCACTGGAACGCTAGCAATAGGTATTCACTCAATCGGTACATTAGGTAAGCTATCTTCTGAAGTTATTGAAGGTATAGATGAAGGACCACTTGAGGCAATCAAATCATCTGGTGGATCAAAGATAAATGAACTTTTATTTGGAGTTGTTCCACAGGTTATGCCAACCATTACTTCTTACTGGCTATACAGATTTGAAATAAACTTACGTGCATCAGCTGTATTAGGCGTTGTTGGAGCAGGTGGCGTAGGTGCAGAACTTATAAATCAATTAAGATTTAGAGACTTTCCAAGAGCTGGCACCGTATTAGTTGCAACAGTAGTTTTAGTGTTAACTGTTGATACTATTTCTGCTGCAATAAGAAGAAGAATCATTAAAGGAAGATCAATAAAAATAGATCAGTAGAGTTTTAGCTTTAGTTATTCGTACCAGCTATTGTCTTCTTCATCAGTTGTTGATTCTTCAGAAACACTATCTTCAGTTTCAGCTACTGGTTCAAACTCTTCTTGTGGTGTGGCATCATTATCTTCTGCAATGGAAGGTAAGCTGGTACTCTCATACTCTTCGACCGTAATTAATACTGTTCGTGCTTTAGAACCTTCTGATGGACCAACGATTGCCTGTGATTCTAAAATATCCATTAACCTACCAGCTCTAGCGAAACCAACTCGTAATTTTCGTTGAAGCATAGAAGTTGAACCCATTTGAGAGCGAATAACAAGATCTTTAGCTGCTTGAATAAGGTCTTCATCTTCACCGAAGTCATCGCCGCCAATAGTGGTTGTTGTTTTATTCTCTTCAGTTACTGCTGGATCGTATTCAGCATCTTTTTGGTCTTTTGCCCATGAAACAACATCTTGAATTTCTTTTTCGGTAACCCAAGCTCCTTGTATACGTTCAAGTCTGGGATTGGATGCTGTTACTACTAGCATGTCACCAAGACCAATTAGTTTTTCAGCTCCAGATTGATCAAGGATTACTCGGGAATCAGTTGTTGATGCAACAGAAAATGCAAGTCGGGATGGTATGTTAGCTTTCATGACACCTGTAATTACATCGACTGATGGTCTCTGAGTAGCAACAACAAGGTGGATTCCAATAGCCCTAGCCATTTGCGCTAATCTAACAATTGCTGATTCAACTTCACGACCAGCTACCATCATCAAGTCATTCAACTCATCGATGAAAACAACAATATATGGGAATCGGTCAAATTTTTCTTCATCTAATAAACCTGCATCATATTTTTCGTGATACCCATTAATATCTCTGACTGAGCTATCTGCTAGAAGGTCGTATCTTCTATCCATTTCTGAAACAGCCCAACTCAATGCATCAACTGCTTTTTTAGGATTGGTAATAACTTTCGTTAAAAGGTGCGGAACATTGTTGTACTGACCAAGTTCAACTCTTTTTGGATCAACCATGACCATCTTTACTTCATCAGGATTAGCTCTAACTAAAAGAGATGTAACGATTGAGTTAATACAAGATGATTTACCTGCACCAGTTTGTCCAGCAATAAGAACATGTGGAAGTTCGGATAAATTTATTAATCTAGCTTTACCTGAAATATCTAGTCCAAGACCAACTGATAATGGATGTGTATTGTTTTTTGCTTCTGTTGATTGCAAGACATCGCCAAGTGAGACAAGTTTTCGTTGCCTGTTAGGAATCTCAATACCGATTGCACTTCTTCCAGGTATCGGGGCTAATAAACGTACATCTGGAGTAGCTAAAGCATATGCAATATCATGAGAAAGTGAAGTAACTTTAGAGACCTTAACGCCTGGAGCTAATTCAATTTCATATCGTGTAACAGTAGGGCCAGGAACAATGTTTGTTAACTCAGCCTCAACACCATGTTCTTTAAGTAAATTAGTTAAATCGGTAGCAGTTTGTTGTAGGAGTTTTTTAGATGCGGAGACAGAAGAACCTTTTTCAAGTAATGAAACAGGTGGAAGCTTGTAAGCAGAATTTTTTCTTTTGACAGTATTTGCCTTAACTGGTTTGTCTTCTGCAACAATTTCAGGTTTTTTCTTGATAGCTTTTTCTTTTTTCTTAGGTTTTAGTTTTAAAACATTATCTTTGATTGAAGCAGTTTCAGTATCTTCATCAGTAATAGCTAGCATCTGATCAAAGTTAACTTTAGATGCTTCTCTACGTGCCTTGAAAAAAGCGACTATAAATTTGAAGATGTATGCGAAGATAGCTTGAACCCCACCAATTAAATCTTTTAATTCGATATCAGTCATGTAGAGTACTGAAATAATAAGTCCAATTAAGAGAACAGCATGAGTCATTTCAACATCGATTAAATTATTTAGTGGAAATACAATAAATGCAGAAACAAAACCTCCTGCTCGTTGAAGGATGTCCCCACCTACGCTAATTGGTAATGGTTGTGGATGTATATAGAAGTGAAAAAGTGCTGATGAAAATATTTGTACCCAAAAAGTTCCAACTAAAACCTTTTGAGATTTAATTGTGTCCTTATCTCTGACAAGAATAGCCGCACCATAAAACATTAGGACTGGAAGAGCTAATGCTCCATAACCGAAACACCATGTTAGAAGACCATAAAATAGTTCACCTATTGGGCCAGCTTTTTGAACACTTGATAATGCAGTAAATAGAGCAATTATGAACATAAAGGCTGCAACAGATTGATAGGAATTAAAGAACTTTTTTAGAACACTAGAAAGAGAAGAGTTAAGTGTTTTAAAGCCCTTGTTAACTTTTATTAAATTGTTTTGTTTTGACACCCGCTTACGCCCATTTACCCTTTTGCGAGTGGATGTCTTCACAGCCACATTACATTATACCATATTTTGTTAGCGGTAAAGGTTTTAGTTATTTAATTTGGCGTATATTTTATTGAGTTTTTCAACTAATTCTTCTGATACCTCAGTCATAGGAAGCAGAGGTTTTCCTACGTTCTCCCAAGATTCTGAAAGGAGGTGCTTAACTGGTCCAGGACTAGGTTCTTCAAATATAGCTGAAATAAGTGGAAGTAACGATTCATGTAGAACATCTGCTTCTGTTGATTTATTTTCTTTTATCAGCTCTAACATGGACTTAATCTGACGACCAATTAAATGGGAGGCAACAGACACAACCCCAACTGCACCATGATTCATGAAATCTTTTGTTAAGGCGTCATCACCGGAGTAGATATAGACTTCATCTTTGAATCTAGTTAACTCTTCTTTTGAAAATTCAAAATCTCCGACTGCATCTTTTATTGAATGTATTCCAATATCAGTAATAAGTTTTTCAATTGTATCTAACTCAATAAGAGTTCCCGTTCTTCCGGGTATGTTGTATGCCATTATTGGTAATGATGTATTGCTTTTAACAGCTTCAAAATGTTTTAAAATCCCAAGTTGAGATGGTTTGTTGTAGTAGGGAGTAACGATCATTATGCCGTCCATTCCTACTTCTTCAGCTAATTTTGTAAGATGAATTGTTTCTTTAGTGGAGTAAGTACCTGTTCCAGCAACGAGATTGGCAACCTCGCCTACCGCATCTTTTGCAGTTGAGTATATGTTAATTCGATCAGACTCTGATAAATTTGGCGATTCAGCAGTTGTGCCAGTTAGGACTATTCCATCTGATCCATCTGCAACAAGTTTTTTACAAAGTCTCCAGAAGGTATCTGTTTCCATAACACCATTGTCATCAAAAGGTGTGATTGCAGCTGTAAGTAGCTGTCCAAAGTGATCCATAATTATATCTTAAACCTATCAATCATAATATTTTCTAATCCGTGATGAAAACCTTTCAATGATGAATGCTCATCGAGAATATAGTTTATTCCTTGGAGGTAAGCGGATCGATCATTCACAACATGATCAATTGTAAGTGACTCATTTGAATTCGTGAAGGTAACAGTTTGTTCAGCAATGTACTCTTCCCCTCTAATGGATTTAATATGTACGTTATTGACAGTATTAGATTCATAATTATCTGAAGAACTATCCTCTTGTGATTCCTCATTTACAGTATTTAATGAGTTAGCAAGATCTATTGCTGTACCGGATGGTGCATCTTTTTTATTGATGTGATGCCTCTCTTCAATCGTTACGTTCTTAAAATTTTGATCAGCTATGTTAGAGATTATTTTCTGCAGTGACGCACCTACTGAAAAGTTTGGAATTACACAAATGAATTGATTTTCGGAAATAGTACTTTCCAATTCGTTAATAGTCTCTGGATCTAGACCCGAAGAACCAATTATTAAATTTATATCTTTATCCATAAGTTGTGATAGATTTTTATTTATTTGATTTGCTGGTGAAAACTCAAATAATATATCTGCAGTGATTTCATCTATTGATTCAAAATTATCAAAATCATTACTTTGTTTACCTGGATCATAGATACCGGAGACTTTATATCCCTCTTTGCTCTCAATGAATTCAGAGACAAGTTGTCCCATCTTTCCCATTCCTCCGGATATTGCTATTTCTATTATTTGATCATTCATATTTCTTATTCTAATTTCTTATAACCACAGTATTTAATGATAATGTTATTAATAATGAAACCTAGTGATAAAAATATTGAATCTGAAATATTTCAAGAATTTGAAAAAATCAGGCCAGCTATCACTCGCCTACTGCAATCTCAAACTGAAAATAAAGAACTTATTATCAACCTTGGTAAATCTAAAAGAGTCAATTCAAATGAAATTGTAATCAATCCGTCAATACTGGTTAACTCAGTTTCAAGTTCAAAGTTGGACTTTAAAGAACTGATAATAGGCACTGTTGTACACGAAGCTATTCATTCAATGCAAGATTATAAATTCGAGATTGAAAAAGATCTAAAGATTCGCGCAGAGGAAGTAACTGGCTTGAATAATATTGAGGAAGTATTAGAAATACTCGCTGGTCCTTTTGGAAAGTATGTCTTTGAAATATTAATACATTCTTATGAAGAACACCTCTTCGTAAAAGAATTCAATGGTCTAAGTTCAATTTTCCAAGATATCTATAAAGAATCATTTAATCAAATAAAAAATCTAAAAGCATTTAATCAATACTTATCTTTACTTTTTCATGTAATTACAAATTACTTAGAGTTTGATAAGACTCAATTTAATAAAAAAGTATCTAGTTCAATTTCAGAGTCTGAAAAAATTCTTACCTCTTTTGAGTATGACAAAGAAAATTTAGAAGAAGTTATTGAGTTAACAATTCAGATTATTGATATCTGTAGAGTTAACAACTTACTGCCTGATCTTAAAGAATACTCCCTTGGAGAACAGAGGGAAATTCTAGAAAGTATGGATGACAATATCGTTGATGAATTAAATAAAGTATTAATACCCTCCTCAACAAACGTTACAACAGGAAATACGCTAGAAAAGTTTTTAGGCGAAAAAGGTAAAGAGTCTGATGATGAAAAACTTAACTTTATGGACGATCATGTTTCTAAAATTGGTAGCTCTGAGACTGTTTATCTACCCAATGGTAAAGTGTCAAAGCTAATAAACACAGACTTACCACATAGCTTTAAAAACCTTTACACGACAGGCATAAAGACCTATAACAATTTATTAGAAGAGTGGAATTTACCTGTTAACGAAGTTACCAATAAGATTAAGCCATATTTTATACACAACCAGAAAAGACAACGTATAAGTGGCTATGACCAAGGAGACCTCTCTCCCCATGTCCCGCTTTTGCTTGCTTCGGGAAGGTATGAAAGAATGTTTGAACAAAAACAGAGATTATCAAATAAATCATACGCAGTTTCTTTGCTTATAGATGGAAGTGGATCCATGCTCGAAAGAAAAAAAGGTGAAGTGTATCCATGGTCTTTATCTGCAGCGCTGATTGGAGCAAACTATTTATCTCAGATTTGTCATGAGCTTAATGTAGATTTTGAAGTCGCAATATTTAATAGAGCATTTCTAGCAAATGAAAATGAGAATGAAGATATGTATTTAAAAAGAAAAATGGCTGTTTCTTCAATGCTTAATAGTAACTATGGCTCAAATGCAGAGTTTTATTTCAATACAACAAACCACTATTTTATTAAGAAGTTTGATGACTCATGGAAAAATCAGTACGAAAAATTTATTGGGTTAATTGATTTTTCAAGAAATTTAAGAAGCTCCCTAGATAGTTTAGCTACCTCAGAAGAACACCCACCTGCGAGTATGTTTGAACGTGGAACAAATGTTGATGAAAGAAACATAATGTTTTCTACAAAGCGACTACTTGAACACGGATCCAATACAAAACTCTTGGCTGTGTTGTCAGATGGAATGACTAGAGGTACATTGTCAGATTTAAAAAGTTCGATAGATTACTCCACCAGATTTGGAATAGATGTGATTGGAATAGGAATTGGTGATAGAGGGACATGGAAGGAATATCAAAATAAAACTCAAATTAGTAGGCCGGAAGAGCTTATTCATTCAATAGTAAACATCACAAAGGATATACTTATAAGAAACGTTAAAGAATCATCAGGAGCAGCTTAAAGATGGCTAAACAAAATTTTAAAGATCCAAACGGTAAAGATACTGTTTCAATTGATGAGTGTGTTCTTGATAATAAATTACCAGACCATGCGGCTAGGTCTGAAAGAATTCCTAAAGTAGATAAGAATTATGTCGATCTAGGAACGCAATATAAGCTAGCAAAGATTCTTGAAAGTAAGCAGAAAACTTTTAACAATGAAATACCGATACATATAGCACTTAAAGGTCACATGGGAACTGGTAAGGATCACGACATAGAACAGTTAGCAGCGAAATTAAAATATCCTTATTATCGAATTCCACTCTCTGGTGAAGTTAGGGACGTAACATTACTCGGATCTGTACAGCTATATGGAGACGGCATTGGTGGAACCGATAGTAAATGGCAAGACGGAGAATTAACAAGAGCCTTGAGAGGCCCTTCATTCGTCAATCTTTCAGAGTTAAATGCTGCTGGGCCAGAAGTATTATTTGCTTTACACTCATTATTAGACAGGCATAAAAAACTCGAGTTACCTAATGGTGAGGTTATTGAACTTCGAAATGATACGTACATTTTTGGAACTATGAACCCAACAAGCTTAAGAGATTATGCAGGTACACAAACTCTAAACAAAGCATTTGCTGACAGATGGGTTATTTGGGATAAACCATTCCCTAATAAAGTACAACTTGAATCGATATTCAAGAAAAAATATCCAAACTTACAATCAGAGTTTGTCGATTTAATTATTAAATTAGCAATTGAGATAAACAACTCCTTTGTTTCAGACGACATTAGTGTCAATATTGAAACACCAATGAGCCTTCGTACCATAGTTGAAAGAATCCCTGTTGGTCTTGACCTCTATAGAGAATCATCTGACCCATTATTAGATGCATGGAACAATATGGTCATACCGCATGTAGATAGTGAAGATATCGATCACTACAATACATTATGGAATACAGTCGTCAGAAACGGTCCGAATTTAAAACCTAAACTTTAGTAAATTCTACGAGTGGTATTTCCCTTTGAGTTTTTTCTTTGTATTGCTCAAAAGTTTTATACACTTTAATTAATTCCTCCCAATATGGAGCTCTGTTCTCCAATGGAATGATTTCATGTTTTACCTTTAGGCGTGTACTTTCCACTGTGATGTAATTTAAATTGTCTTGTAAATTATTAAACCATTGTGGGATCGTATCTCTACCGCCATAAGATGCTGCAACAACATAGCCGTTTTCTGTTTTTGCATACGTTAGAGGTGTTTTGCGGATTTTATTTGAAACAACTCCCCTGGTTTCTAAGAGTAAAATATTTGAACCAATAATTATTTGTCCAACTTTTGAATGATTAAATTTTATGCTTTTAACGTGTAGAAAAGTTATTAACTTCACTAACCACTTTGGCCAGTAGTAGAAACCCTTACCGAATATACGCCAGATTTTAGAACCTATGAATCCTGAATATTGTCTCTAAAGCCATCGATTTTATTTTGAAAATCTTTGATTTTCTTATCAATGTCTACCATTTCAAGTTTTGTGATTTCTTCTTTTAATCTGTCGATCTGTGACTTTATTGTTGAATTTTCATTAAAAAGGTCGAATAAAGCTTTTACTGCATATAAAAAAGCTGCTAATTTAACTATTTTCTTCATGTGGAGATTGTACGTCAGATTAAGTTATAAATAAAGAAGTTTTATTAATCATCCTCTTTCGTTTTTCTCATTACACAATTAGAATTAACATGTGAAAGAAATCCTAAGCAGCCTTGTTGCTGAACAACAACTTTTAGATCAGTACCTACAAAGCATTCCCGTTAGGAACTGGAATACCAAGACCTCGTTTAAAAACTGGACAATAACAGAGCATGTTAGCTACCTAGCTGGTATTGAAGATTTAGCCTTTAATGCACTCAAGAAAAAAGGTACAGATTTTAATAAATACAGAGGTCCTTCAGGATTAGGAAAGTTTGAAAAAATGTGTATCGACAGAGGTAAAGATATGCGTCCACAAGATGTAATTGAGTGGTGGAGGCTTTCAAGAGCTAAGGTTGTTGAGACATTAGCTGACTCGACTCCCGGTAGAAAAATTAAATGGTGGAATAATGAAATTGATTATCTTACCTTTGCATCAACAAAACTTTCAGAAACTTGGTCTCATGGATTAGACATATACGAATGTATGAAAAAAGAATATGAAGACACAACAAGAATTGAACATATTGCTCTCTACGGTTTTTTAAATGCTGGGAGAACTGCAAAAATTAACAAACTTAAGTATGAAGATATCAGAGTTGAACTAATTGGACCTGAATACAGAGCTTGGCAGTTCGGAGACGAAAAAGCAGAGAACACTATTAAAGGAAATGCTGGTGACTGGTGCAGAGTTGTAACTGGTAGAACTGGAAAAGGCTTCAAGCCGAATCTTACAGTTGAAGGTGACTTTGCAAAGAAGCTGTTAAAAACTACTCACGTTAAAATTTAATAATGAAAATTTTTGGCGTTATTCACCTTAAAGGTCTACCTGGTTCGACCTCAAATTCATTAAGTTTAGATGAAATTATCAAACTAGCTCAAAACGACATAGATGTCCTTACAGAGGGTGGCGTTCATGGAGTGATTATTGAAAACTTTGGTGATGCTCCCTTTGTGAAAGACAACCTATCAAAAAGATCTCTGGTAAGTTTTACAAATGTTGTTTCGAATCTCAACATCGATAGTCACTTGAGTACAGGTATTAATGTATTAAGAAATGATGGGATAAGCGCTCTTGCAATAGCTGAAGCCTGCGATGCTGATTTTGTAAGAATAAATGTGTTAAATAACATTATGTACACAGATCAAGGAATCATCGAGGGTAAAGCTTATGATATCGCTCAATTTAGAAGCACTCTCTCTAAAGACATTCAGGTATATGCAGATGTTTTTGTTAAGCACGCTACCCCACCATATGGTGCAAAAATTGAAAATCATACAAAAGAACTTCTAGAACGCGCTGGTGCTGATGTGATAATAGTAAGTGGTGATGGAACTGGTGAGGAAACAGATATCGAAGATCTTAAAAAAATACGCGAAATTGTACCAGAAGGAAAGCTGGCTATAGGCTCTGGTTTAAATATCAATAATATAGATGAATATGCAAAAGTCTCAGATATCGGAATAGTTGGTACTGATTTAAAAACTGATGGTGTTTTAGATAATCCAGTTGACTTAAAAAGAGTTACTGACTTGGTAAACAAGATTTCTTAACATATTTTCAATTAATAACTAAAAACAACCATTTAAACACTATCATCACTTATTAATGATTAATGCTCTGCTAAATCCTGCTTTAGTTGTATTTATTTCTGGAATAATTCTAGGAAGTATATTCAAACGTATTACTCCATCACCTGTAATATCAAAGTTCCTAGGCTACTATCTCCTTTTAGGTTTGGGTCTAAAAGGTGGTTACAGCCTTCAAGAAACTGGTTTCATACCTGAGGTAGTAAATATTCTCTCCTTAGGTGTATTTTTCGCACTGTTAATTCCTTTTGCTTCATATTTATATTTGAAAAATATTCTCAATCCCGATGATGCTGCTGCCTTATCTGGAACATATGGATCAGTAAGTGCAGTGACCTTTGTGACCGCAAATACATATCTTGTTGCTAGTGCGCAGAGTTTTGATAATTACATGTCTGCTGTATTAGTTGTGATGGAATTTCCAGCAATATTTATGGCTTTATTTTTAGTTTCTCAAAACAGCAAAGATGCGAACAATGGTCAGATTGAAAACCTCAAAAAGGCATTCTTTGAGATTCCAAACATTGTTCTTGTAGTTTCCCTAATAGTTGGTTATTTCTTGACGATTCAAGATGAAAGATTCTTCTCTTTAGTCTCAGAAGATACATTTGAGTACGTTCTAATAATTTTCTTATTTGTAATGGGTTTAAGAGTATCAAAAAGAATGTCTGAACTTTCCGGTAAAGGAAGTCAGTTAATTGCTTTTGCATTGATTACACCTATAGTTGGATCTCTACTTGCCTTAGCTTTTTCCTATTACTTTGATTTAGGTGTTGGTAACGCAACTCTCCTTATGGTTTTAACAGCGAGTGCGAGTTACATTGCAGTACCTGCTGTAGTTAAAGATGCTATTCCGAATGCTAATCCTGCTATCTATCTTGGTTTGAGTCTAGGTGTTACATTTCCCTTTAATGTAATATTTGGAATACCTCTATATAACCAGTTGGCTTTGTTCGTTTTAAACTAGAAATTAAAGTAAGTAACCGCCGTCAATAGTAACTACTTCCCCTGTGATCCAAGAAGCTTCTTCGCTTGATAGGAAATACATTAAATTAGAGATGTCTTCTGGTGTTCCTAGTTTTTTTAAGGCGTGGAGATCTGCGGTAGCTTGCTCGTCATTTTCCCAGAGCATTTCAGAAAGTTTAGTTTTAACTACTGCAGGAGCAATTCCATTTACTCGAATATTTGGAGCTAGCTCCTTAGCTAACTGCTTAGTCATATAAATCAAACCCGCTTTTGAGATGTTGTATGCTCCCATATAGGTAGCTGGTTTAATCCCGCCTACCGACGCAACGTTAATAACAGATTCAGTTAGACCTGCCTTTACAGCTGCTCTAGTCCAAAGAAGAGGTCCAAGTAGATTTACGTCCCATGTTTTTTGAACTCTAGATATTTCAACATCCATGAGGTATCCACCTGATGGATTTGTGCCCGCATTATTAATTAAAACATCAAGTGAGTTGGTTTCACTCACAATGGCAGCACAAGTCTCAACCGCTGCTTCTTCACTATCTGCGTTGGCAACAAAACCTTTTAAACTTGGATGCTCACTTAAAACTGCTGAAAGATTCTCTTCTTTTCTAGAAGTGATGTAAACATTCCAATTATTTTCTGAAAAACGTAGGGCTGTCGCCAGTCCTATTCCCCTAGTCCCGCCAGTTATTAATATTGTTTTCATTATTGCTCAAGTATAGTGCTTATTTCTAAATCTAGTTACAGTTGTATAGCTAATGAAAAATTTAGATAAATATATTCATATCATTACAAAAAATAGAGATTTTCAGAAACTCTTTGCGGCTCGACTTATAACCCTTGGTGGAGACTGGTTGCTTACAGTCCCATTGCTTGGAATCATCTATGAGCTTACTGAAAACCCTTTAATAACGTCTCTTGTCCTTGTAGTACAAAGTGCACCATTGTTTTTTCTTGGTAGTTTTGGAGGGTACTTAGCAGATAAATACGATCGCAAGAAAATTATCGCCATTTCAGAGTTTCTGTGTGGGATTGTTGTGTTATTAATTTTATATGCTGTAAACACAGAGAATGTTGTCTTTATTTTATTTTCTTTTGGAATGCTCTCCGTCGTGAGTTCAGCTTATATGCCAACATCTGATGCAGCACTGCCAAATGTAGTAGATAAAGAATATCTAGCTGAAGCAAACGTAATCTTCTTTTCAAGTTGGGGAATTATGGCCGGACTTGGTGCAGGTATCGGTGGCTACTTAACAACAGTAATTAGCCGTGAGATGTTATTCACTGTTGATTTCTTAACGTTTGTGATTTCAGCTTTTATTGTCTTCTCGATTAAAAAAGACTTGAGTGAAAATAAATCAACAGAGTCGAATGAAGAAACGATAAACTTTGTTGACGGTATTAAATACGTGCTGTCAAAAAAAGAGATACTTTCTCTAGTGATTACGAAAGCAACATTTAGCATCTCAGCAAGCGGGTTGTTGTCACTATTTACTGTGCTTTCATATGAAATTTATAAAACTGGTGATTTTGGAACGGGCCTTATGTTTGGCGCTAGAGGAATAGGTGCTTTGATTGGTCCAATTGTAATTCGTTATTTTTTTGGAAGCACGGACGGAAAACTATTAAATACAATTGGTATCACAATCATGGCTTGGGGGCTATTTTATTTCTTTATCCCCTTTTCAACTTCAGTCTATATAACTGTGTTTCTTCTGATTTTAGGTCACTCTGGTGGAGGATCTCAATGGGCTTTCTCAACATACGGACTGCAAGTCATCACACCTGATAAGTTACGTGGAAGAATTGCAGGGATAGACTATTCTTTATATTTTTTCATGAACACAATTTCTACCCTGCTGATTGGCTACTTGGCAACAGTTTATGGTGTTCTTTTTGTATTTAAACTCTTCCCCGTTATTGGATTTATCTTTGGTTTTCTCTGGTACCTAACCACTCGCAAAATATGGAAAAACTTAGATTTAAATAATTAATATTTTTTCATAATGTTTCTGTCTTACCTAAACTAGCCATATGGCTTTTGAGCTCCGGACAGAGTTCATCAGCTTGTAAAAGAGGGGTAGTCAAGTCACCCCTCTTTTTTAATGGACTTGAAACAATACCGTTTACAAATGTGCTCTCTCTTCTCTTTAGTTCAGACCAGCTTTATAAGTTTTAAAGTTTGGTTCCATTACAGATAAATTCTCTTTCATCTCTTCTGACACGTCCCCTAAAATTGTCATATTATCAAATGTTGCCATTTCACGAAACTTTAAATTTACAGGTGTTCCCATTGCTTTAGATGCTAGTTCTTGAAAACTTGCAATATCAGTAAACTCTTCAATTAATGTTGCAGAGTTTGCACTTTCATCCACATACCATTCAAATTTAAGTAGACCATCAACACCTAAACTATCAATGAATTGACATTGCTCGTTTTCTATAAAATTGATAAATTCTTCTGCAGAGGAATAACTAACATCAATAATTACTCTTATCTGACCTGTATCTGTATGTAATTGCATATTCTCCTTCTATTATTTCAATATGTATTTTAGTCTAAAATGTTGAGCGTT